>Ga0209231_1000535_pt1 | contig 20476 bp, 15 predicted proteins | sample Deesub45470m_DNA_FD_188086 | JGI IMG/M metagenome (GOLD analysis project Ga0209231, IMG submission 188086) | Deep subsurface microbial communities from North Pacific Ocean - 450_OLKR46/470m Metagenome (SPAdes) (version 2) | ecosystem: Environmental > Terrestrial > Deep subsurface > Unclassified ... | reverse complement strand
ATCGATCATCGCTTTGCGCTCGGGAAGGCCGGTCTGTTGCCGAGCGCAAAGCGATGATCGATCGTTCGCACAGTTTGCCGTTGGCGCGGCAGGCGCGGGAACTGGGGATCAGCCGGGGCAGCGTCTATTACCTGCCCAGACCGGTTTCGGAGGCTGATCTGGCGATCATGCGGCGCATCGACGAGTTGCACCTGGAATTTCCGTTCGCAGGCAGTCGCATGCTGCGCGATCTACTGCGGCAGGAAGGCATGAAGATCGGCCGCCAGCATGTAGCTACGCTGATGAAGAAGATGGCGATCGAGGCGATTTACCGCCGCCCGAACACTTCAAAGCCGACGCCGGGGCACAAGGTATATCCCTATTTGCTGCGCAAGCTGGCGATCGTACGGCCCAATCAGGTATGGGCGACCGACATCAGTTACATTCCGATGGCGAAGGGGTTCGTCTATCTCGTGGCTATCGTCGACTGGTTCAGCCGCAAGGTCCTGGCCTGGCGGGTGTCGATCACGATGGAAGCCGACTTCTGTGTCGAGGCACTGGAGGAAGCTCTGGCGCGCTTCGGCAAACCGGAGATCTTGAACACCGATCAGGGCAGCCAATTTACGAGCATGGCCTTCACCAGCGTGTTGCTCCGCGAAGAAATCGCCATCAGCATGGACGGTCGGGGCGCATGGCGCGACAATGTGATGGTCGAGCGCCTGTGGCGCTCGGTGAAATACGAAGAGGTTTATCTGCACGCCTACGGCGGGGTCAGCGAAGCCCGATCATCGATCGGTCGGTATCTGAGCTTCTACAATAGTAGGAGGCCGCATTCGAGCCTTGCTGCCAAGACGCCGGACCAGACCTATTTTGACAACCTGCCCATGTTGATGGCAGCTTGAATTTGGCCGCCGATATGGGGCGTCACTCTGGTCGGCTACGCCCTCCCGACATGACGCCCCATATCGGCAGTTCGATGAAACCGGCAGACGATCCACTTAACCGTTGCAGATCCCTGTTCAAATCAACCCGGCCACCTCTGCCCCCTCTGTGAGTAGGTAGGTATGCGCGCCTCAAGGCCACCAACTGCTCCAGGTAAAATTGCTTTCCCAAAACCAAAAATCCCTTAATCTGGGCTTGTTGTACCAGACTTCGCCTGCCCAATCATATCCATAGACTCTGGAAAATAGGCAACAAATATCGGCGCTTTGTTGGAATATGCGGCAAAGAATGTTTGAGAGTTTTTTGATGTTTACAAACATACCATTGATGCCGCCTTCGCGATCGTGGAAACGTCTGCGTGTGGCAATCATGTTTGCTCTATCCACCGGCAAAAGGATGGCGCAGTCGCGTCAGCGAGATGTTTGGGCAGCCGCGTCACACACGCCCCCGTCACTCCCGCTCACGCCACGCGTCGGCATGAGTTCCCTGATCATGCCCCAATATCCGCGCGTAACATGCGCGTCCGCCGCATAGGTCGGGTCGGTCATCAGATGGACGTGCAGGCGGCGCAGATTGTGCCAGGGGACTGACGGGAATAGGTGATGCTCCAGATGATAGCTGACGTTGAAAGGCCCGATGAGGAGCCGGTCGAGCAGGGTCGGGATAACGGTGCGGGTGCCGTTGAGTTCGTGGTCGTCGGGAAGGCCGTTATGTTCGGCCATGGCGCGGATGCGATTGAAGACATTGACCCAGAAAAATTGCGGGATGAGAATGAGGCCCAATATCTGCCAGCGGAAAGGCGACCACAATATCGCGCCATAGACCAGCAAGGCCCACGCGACATAGCGTAGTCGCAGGGGCAGGCGGTAATCGAACCCGAAGCGTTTGGGATTGTGGAAATTGGCGATGGGTGCCCAGATGCGTCCAGCGCGCGCCACCCGATAATAGTTGAGACCGGTCATGCTACGCACCAGCAGCCAGAACATTGCGCGCGGGGATTTGGGAAAATGCTGGTCCGGGTCGCGTCGCTGGATGCGATGGTCATAATCATGGTGGGTGTTGGTGTGGCGGTGATGCTGCAAATGGTTGGCACGATACAGGTCGAGGCTGAGCATCAGTGGATAGGCGACAAAAATATCCCCCACCAGATCGTTCATGCGGCGATTGCTGAACAGCAGGCTGTGACAGGCATCATGCATCATCACCGCCAGACACTGAATGCGGGTTCCTATGATGAAACCTGCCACCAGATAGACCGGTACGCTGTCGATCTGGATCGCGACGGCCATGGCCGCGACAATGATCACCCATTGGAATGCAAGCAGCAGCGCATTGCGGCGGTTGTTGATGACGGACAATTGCCTGATAAGCGGCAAGGTGCCCCGGCGCGAATAGCGATAACCAGGCGGGCGCTCCTTGGCAATGTCGTCCATCGGCGCAGCCTCCAAATGTACCACCAGCCTGTGGCGGATGCTAGAAACCGCGTAAACCGGCGTCAAGCATAAGCCCGGGCGCGCGTGGAATGTGTGGCAGAACGGCCTAAAAGTGGCGCGGTCTCGCCTCCTCAGGGGCATGGCCAGCTCATTTCGCACGGTGAACCGATAAGCAGTGGGTGGGTTTCGGCTCGTGGCGGTCGTTCCGGAGCAAAATTCGCGTTACCGGCATCTGCCGCTTGTTCATCTTAGCATTCAGCGCTCCGTCTCGCCGTAACCGGATGACCCGCAAAATTAGCTGTCACGCCGCGCTGACAATGAGACAATTCGTTACCAAATGCCGGGAAGCAGCCTCGCAACGACGCGAATATATGCAGCAACGTCCGTCACCCCTTTCCATAAAACCGTTGGCTGGCGCTGAAGCGGCGCTGCTTACAAAGCGTGTACGGTGTCGTAGATGAGGTTGAGCTTGCAACCCTATAATACGATGCCCCCATCACGGCAGGGCGTCCGATACAGGGCAAGAGAGGTGGTAGATGATGAAAATCCATTCGTTCGTTTCGGCCTCCGCCGCATGTCTGATGCTGGTGTGCGTAGCGCAGGCGCAACCTTCCCCGGCTGAGGTCTATGGACCGCTGTTCGAGCGGGTACAGATGGAAAAGCTGTTCTCCGACGGCAAGACCTTCGTGGATGCGACGCCCCGTTCCGATCCGGATACGATCATGGCCGCCTATCGCCAGCAGCAGCCACGCGATAAGGAAGCGCTGCGCGCCTTCATACTCGCGCATTTCGTCGTTCCAGGCATCAATGATCATGATGCGGCGGGTCTGCGCGACCATGTCCGCAATCTCTGGCCCACGCTTGTCCGCCAGCCGGTCGAGCCCAAGGTCGGCAGTTCGGCGCTGCCGATGCCCGCGCCCTTCGTCGTTCCAGGCGGCCGCTTCCGCGAGATGTATTACTGGGACAGCTATTTCACCATGCTGGGCCTGGCGGTGGACGGTCAGCAGCCGCTGATCGAATCGATGCTGGTGGATTTCACCGCGACCATCGAAACGCAGGGCCATATCCCAAACGGTATGCGGACCTATTATCTCAGTCGCTCTCAACCGCCTTTCTATGCGCTGATGCTCGATCTGTCGAAAGACGACAGTCCCGCGCTGGCCGCCCGTCGCTTGGCCGCGCTGCGCAAGGAACATGATTTCTGGATGAAGGGCGCATCCTGCCTTGATGCGGATCGCGCCTGCGCCCGCGTGGTGAAGATGCCCGACGGCAGCCTGCTCAATCGTTATTGGGACGATCTCGATACGCCGCGCGATGAAAGTTGGGCAGAAGATGTCGCCACCGCTGCGCAGGCGCATGCGCCCAAGGCCGTCACCTATCGCCATCTGCGTGCCGGCGCCGAGAGCGGCTGGGACTTCAGCGCACGCTGGTTCGCCAACCCGCAGAAGATTTCGACCATCCACACCACCAGCATCGTGCCAGTCGACCTCAACAGCCTGATGCTGGCAATGGAACAGCGGATCGAGGCGCGTTGCCGCGCAGCGAATGACACCGTTTGCGCGGGGAATTATGCCGCGATGGCCAAGCGCCGAAAGGCAGCGATCAACCGCTATCTCTGGGTCGGGCATGAGGGTCGCTATGCGGACTGGGACCGCATAGCCAGAAAGCCGACCGCCATCGTTTCGGCCGCCACCCTCTATCCGCTGTTCGTAGGGGCGGCCTCGCCGGACCAGGTGAAGGCCATTTCGGCCACCGTCCGCACGACGCTGCTCGCCAGCGGAGGTCTTCGCACCACGCCCATCCGTACCGGTCAGCAGTGGGACAGCCCCAATGGCTGGGCGCCGCTGCAATGGGTGGCGATCGATGGCCTGGCCCGCAATGGCGAAACAGCGCTCGCACGCGATATCGCTGGCCGCTGGATGGGCACGGTTGCGGCAGCCTATGCCCAAACCGGCAAGATGCTGGAAAAATATGATGTAGAGGAGCGGCGGCCGGGCGGCGGCGGCGAATATCCGCTGCAGGATGGATTCGGTTGGACCAACGGGGTCGCCAGCGCGATTCTGGACCGCTATCCCGACATCCTGGCCGGTTTTCAGGCCGAACCTTCGAAGGAGGCAACCGCAAACTAGGCTGCAAGCTGCCTCCTCACGCAACCCTTTGCTGAGGCGAAGCACGCAACTCGTTTAATCGACCCATTCAAGACGTTCGGGGGTCGATTTATCATCTCCAAGTGTGGACGGTCCGCTATGCCGGTGGCTCGCGACCGCCATACGCCATTGCGGCTTGGCGCCAGAGCGACCGGTCACCTATCAATGGCCGGTGCAGCGCGGAGAGCGTGTCCGACAGACACATCAACATTATTGATGCTATTCTGCGATGTTGAAGCGGTAGACGCGTGACAATCCAGTTATGCTATCCCGTTTGATGGCTTCAAACGGCGTGCGCCGTCGGCAAATGCGCCGACTATAATGTGTCCATTGGACAAGTGCTCGACTGCTACCTCGATATCGGCGTATTTGCCCCGCGTTCGAAACGCGGCACAGCTGGTCTTGATCTTGACCCGCGTCTGGTCGGGATGGCGCTCAGAGCTTGCCTGATCCGCCGAGATGCATATAGTCAGAGTAATAAGGTTTATTGGATATAGGGGAGAATGGCATGAGAAAGGCTTTGATTGCTGGTCTGGCTTTGATGATCGGGATCAGTGGTGCGCTGGCTCAGCCCGCTTCACCTGTCGCTTCCCCGCCCGCGTCCACCGTGATCGAGGATTTCAAGCCTTCCACCCTTAACCAGCCTGGCCAAGCCTATCCTCAGGTTAATTCGCAGGGCTATGTCCGGTTCAAAGTGATCGCACCTGATGCAAAGGCGGTGCGTGCGACACTGGGCCTTGGCGGCCGTGGCGGCACGGTGCTGACCAAGGCGCCCGACGGATCGTGGATCGGCACCTCGGAAGGGCCGCTAGACCAAGGTTTTCATTATTACCATCTGAACGTCGATGGCGGCACCTTCAACGATCCGGGCGCGCTCAATTTCTACGGCAGCGTCCGGTGGGAAAGCGGCATCGAAGTGCCGGCGCACGATGCCGATTTCTACGCGGTCAAGGACGTGCCGCATGGTCGGGTTTCGCAGGTTCTGTTTCCGTCGCCCAGCACGGGCACGCACCGCCGCGCCTTCGTATACACGCCACCCGGCTATGATGCGAACCAGAAGGAACGCTACCCGGTCCTGTATCTGCAGCACGGCTGGGGCGAGGACGAGACCGCCTGGTCCAATCAGGGGCATGCCAACCTCATCATGGACAATTTGATCGCCGTCGGAAAGACGCGGCCGTTCATCATCGTCATGACTTATGGCATGACCAACGATGCGCGGCCCGGAACGCTGCCCAGCTTCGACGTTAAGCCGTTCCAGACAGTGCTGGTCAACGAACTGGTCCCCTATGTCGACACGCACTTCCGCACCCTGTCGGACCAGAAGCATCGCGCGCTCGCGGGCTTGTCAATGGGCGGGTTCGAGACGAAGGCGATCGCACCCGCGAACCTCGACAAATTTTCCCATATCGGGCTGTTCAGCGGGGGTAGCTTCTCACTGGACGACGTTAACAAGGCGCCTGGCTTCAAGGACAAGGTGAAGCTTGTTTTCGTCAGCTTCGGCAGCAGGGAACTGGGTGGCGGCCGCGGCCGCGGGCCTGCCGGAACGCCCCGTCCCGATCCGCGCGCTGAATCTGACGCGCTCAAGAAGGCGGGCTATCGCAGCGTCTTCTATGTGTCACAGGACACGGCGCATGAGTTCCTTTCGTGGCGACGCAGCCTGCGCGAATTCGCACCACTCCTCTTCCGCGATTGATGAAACGGCTAGGTGATGGCCTTCCGAATTTCACATCGCCGCCTACTGCGCCCAGGGGCACGTTCTAATCTCCTTGACGCAGACGCTCTTTCACGCTTTCGCGATCCATCAGGTGACAAGAGATCGGACAGTCGCCCGTCGACCCATCTAAGCCATTCCAGGCCCAATTCTTGATGTCCAGGTCCTGACTGTCCGCTATCCCCGTAGCCATCGACCAACGTCGGTCATTTCCTGCGCTCGATCGATTATGCAGCCACGCCTAGCACCAGCGACGGTTCAACCGAGAAAATGCCTCAACATAACAATCTAAGTTGTAGACTTTCAGGCCAGACCATTCAGGAATTCGACGCGGGTCAAAGCGCCATTCGAGCCATTAGCAGCATCGACCAGCGCGACGACGACTCGCCGCGCGAGGCGGCGGGCCAGGGTTCGATCCTTGCCCGATATCTTTCCGGCGATTGGCCGCCCGTGCACGAAGGCACTGCGCAGCTCGAACAGGTCGGCATAATCCTGACCAGCCTGCGGGTCGCCGAGCAGAATTGCCACCCGCTTGGCGAGTCGAGCCGTCGCGCCGATCTGATCGTGCTTCGGTCGTCCCTTTTTGCTGAAATCAGACTGCAGGCCCAATGCTGCTTCGATAGCGGTCATGTGTGCCATAACCTGATCCATGCCGTCGCTGGCGGCGGCGCGTACTAGGAAGTGCTTAATGGGCGTCTCGAACAGCGGGGTCGCGGCAGCGCTTTCAATCCGCGCCCACCAGCCCTGATCGCAGGCAGCGAGAATTGATTGTGCCACGTCGTCGAGCGGCACTGCGACAGGGCGCTGATATTCGACCATCTCACCGTCATGGTCTTGGAAGGCGGCATCTTCCCACGTCAGCGTTCCAGCGGAAGGAACCGGTTTCGGCCGGGCAAAGAGATCGTCAGTGACAAGGTGCACCCAAGGGATGGTGAAACCCGCCCAGTCGGTATCAAGGGTGTGCCAGTCTTCCCAAGGCGCGAGGAGCAGCGCGAACAATGCGTCCGCGACTACGCCAGGGTGGGCGCCGGCATGCGGATCGAATGCGCCGAAGTCGCGATTCCAGCTTTCGTAAAGCCAAGGTAGTGCGCGTTGGCCCGCTCGACTGGCGGCCGGCACAATTTCCTCAACGGTCAGCCATTGAAACTGCGCGAGGTCGCTTGCGTCGAAGGTTTGGCTTGGAAAATATCGGGCGAGACGCGCTGCATCGAACAGCGTGGCGAGCTCGTCGTTGTCGTAGCGACGAACAGTCGCGTGCCCGAACACCATTGGCGGCAATGTGTCGGCTAAATCCAGCGGGCAGATATACGTCCGCCGAACGGTACTCGCCTCAAAAGCTGCGATGATCGCGCGCGCGCCCTCTTCCAGCGTGCTGGCTAGGCGAGGTTCTGACATAAGGCAGGGAAGACCTGCGCCACGCAGCGCATCGGAGAGGCCAAACGAGAAGCCAATTCCCTTATCAGCTGCAGGAAAACTGTTGGCGCAGAACTGCCTGAACGCGACATAGGCGGACGACTGGCTCAGATTGGTCGGACCGGGGGAAGCTATCGACCACAAAGGCGCCAGCGCAGCCTCTGTCCGCGCGAGAATTTCGTCGCTCATCGGCGCAGCCTCGTGGCTGGACGACCAATCATTGACGCGCGATCATCGTGCGGATCTGCTCGACCTGAAAATGGGGGCGTCCGAAGGCGTCGGCCATCTCGTTGGTCACCTCCAGCATCAACTCGTCAATCGCGGCCTCATCCCATTTCCGGCGCGACTGACTTACCCTGACCCGATCTATCAACGCGTCACTGCGCTCGTGCTGGAACTGGCCGGGCCACTGCGTGCCAAGAAGCCCAACCGCACCGATCTCGATCCGAATTTGCCCACTTGCACCCAGCGCATAGAGCATCTCCAGTCCCCGGGCGAGAAAGCTGACGACCTCCTCCACCAGCGTACCGATGTAAAAGCGCTCCTTGCTGAGACGCGCCGTGTCGAATGACCATAGCTCGCCGGTTTCGCGAAACCACTGGGTGGCGGTCCAGGTCGTGGTCGGTTCGCCCCGCTGAGAGGGGGCGTAGCGAAGAACGCCTTCGCCGTTCAGCCCACCATCAGCACTGGTCCAAGGACCCATCGGGTCCAACCCCGACTGTCCATGATGCCCCTGAAAGCTGTGCACTCTGAGAGCCTTCGGGATACCACTCTTGAACTTCTCGGGAACGATCCTGGCATAGAGGCGCCGGCTCTCGGCGAGCTGCACCCGCTCGATGCCCCCGCCGCCATGATAGGGCTGGTGCTGAAGCACCGCGTCTTTCTCGAACCATATCGACGGATCGCCTTCGCGGCTGGGCATGCCCGCAGGCCCCGGCGCGCTGGCTATCGAGGCCAGCCATTCACCGAGCGACGTCCGGATCGCTTCTTGGAACGCTTTCGCCAATTCGAGCGTGGCCGCCTCGATAGCGTCCGCGTCGGCGGTCTTGGCGAGCGTGAAGAAGATGACCGCGCGGCGATGGCGGATGTCGAAGGGGAGATTCTCGGCCTTCTTCGGCCCATAATATTTGTTAGCGACGAGAATGATGTTCTCGTGAGATAGATGCGCCCACGCCCAGCCGAGCTCGATTAAGACGTTGGGGTTAGGCAGCTCGCGCCCGCCATCGGACTTGCCAGCGGTGGTGATGTCGCCCACGAAAAGCGCGGACGTCCTGATTTTCTCGAAGATCGTATCTGCGATCGCCGCCATGCCCTTTGCATCTTTCGTGTCGTGGTCAAGCTGCGGCCCTTCGCTTGGGTCCAGCTCCAGCTCGTTGCTGAGCGCGGCCAGCGCGCGGCCCAGCGCGTCCTCGATAACTTCACGATTATACTTGGCTGCGCGATCGCTCTGCCAAGACCAGAATACCTTCACTAAGCCTCTCCAAATTACCCAACAATAAGAAGCCGCATCACCTCACTTAATTCACGGCCGCGCCGACCGATAATCTCAGCGACGCCATCGGCGGGCAGGGCCGCAATAGCCTCTTTACTCAAGTGACCGGCATGAAAGAGGGCCAGAATTTCACCTCGTGTCAGCGGGAAGCCAAGTGCACTCAGCGGCAACGCTTCCGCTGGAAGACCGAGATCAAGGCGCGTGAGCAACAGCGCTGCCGCCTCTTGGTCCACGGCTCGCTCGAGCAAGATCGCCGCTATGCGTAGGGCGGACTCCAGTAGGAAACGAGAGCCATCTGCGTAACCACGAATGTCGCCGTGCCCTACCCTGACAAAGGCATTAGACGAGTACCGAGCCTCGATATCATTGGTCGGTTCGCCAGCAATCCAATCGCTCACGATAAGCGCGCGCTTGCATCGGCCATAGAACGCGACATCGCTTTCGGCACGATGCTGCAACGCGCGACCCACGCCATGTCCGAAGCGGCCAAGGGCGGCCTGCTGCCACCGCGGCTCACCATTGCGGGTTTGCGGTGTGTAGTCCTCGTCACGCTCCGGCAGACATTCGACGAGAACAAGGAGAGCTTCTAGCGTCGCGTCGGCCGGATCAACGCGACGCAACAGCTCAACGAGGCGCATCGCGGACTCAAGTGTGAGGGGAGATTCGCCGCAGGCACGCCCAAGCATGGTCAGGCGGAGATTATCGGCGTCTGCTTCGATCAGGCCATCCGCGATCATGCGGTCCAACAGCCGCTCCAGTGTAGGAACCATACGATCGCGCCATGCCGGATTCTGGAGGGCGGCGAGATAACCTCCATAGGTGTTCGCGATCAGGTCAACGACGGCACCGCGCGGAACATCTCTAACCTGCGTAAGCAAGCGGATCACCCAGGTCCCCGGCTGGTTCGGATTGAACGATGACCGGATGACCTCCGGCTGACCTTGCACATACTGCCGGAACAGCTGATTGCGCTCCATGGGGGTATCGGCGAGCAGGATTGCCTTTCCCTCGGCCTCGAACCCTAACCGACCGGCGCGGCCCGCCATGTTCTTATACTGAGCCACCGTATAGGGCTGCCGCTCCCGCCCGGGGAAATCCGTCTCGGCGATGATAACGGTGGATGCGGGCGTGTTCACGCCCGCGGCAACCGTGCTGGTCGCGACGAGTGCCCTGATTTGGCCGTCTGCCCGGCGAAAGCCGCGCTCGACGGCGACGCGCTCATCGCGGGTGAGATCGCCGTTGTGAAACGCAATGCCACCCTCGAGCGATCGGCGAAGGCTCTCCGACATTTGAGAAAGATCGCCTTCTGGCAGTGCCTCGATCACGTCTTGCGCCGCCGGAAGGCCAAGTTCGGCGGCAAGATAGTTTGCGCACCCGCTCGCCGGACCACGCGCGTTGCGGAAGATGATGACCTTCTCGCCGGCATCAATGAGATGGCGCACCAGCGGCACGATTACGTCCTGCGATGACTGCTTTTGCCCGCGCTGGCGGATGGCAAAGCGGTCGAGGAGCTGAATGGTTTCGGGACCGTCCGGCCCGAGGCGCGTAAGTGCGCCGGTTCGGTCGAGTACGCCTTCCACAAGCGGAACCGGCCGATGATCGGTTTGCAAGAGCTCGCAACCGAGCCAGCGGTCGAAATGGTTGGCGTGGCCGATAACCGCGCTCAGTGTGATGAGCTGCGGAGCAACGCCGCGCTGGCGGGCGCTCACGAGGTTGGTGAGCAACAGTTCGACCACCATGCCGCGACCTGGCTCGGTGATGAACTGCGCCTCGTCGAGCACGACTAGGCCGATCTGATTGAGCATGTGCGCGGAGGCGACCGACATGCTGAGGAATTTTTCGTAGGTGAAGAAGGCGATGTCGTATTTGCCGCGCAGGACAGTTCCGACCTGATCCTGCCAGTCGCCGGAGCATCGGGCGATCCGGAGCCCCAGACGATCGCCGTAGAGAGCGGAGAAGTCCTCGAACTTCTCGTTCACGAGCGCCTTGTATGGCAACAGAAACACAGCCTTGCGACCATCCGCGATGGCTTTGAGCGCCGCTAGCTCACCGATGAAGGTCTTTCCCGCACTGGTTGGTGCCACGACCATGAGCGAGTTGCCGTCCAGCACCCCCTTTTCGTTGACCGCTTCGATCTGAAGTTCGTTGAGCCCTTGAGGAAAGTGCTCGTGCCACGCATCGACAGCTTCTTGCGGAATACCTGCTGCTGCCAATTCGCGGATGTCGCCCGTCGTCTGAAAATTTACCCGTTCCGGAAAGGCTTCGCGATACCGCGCGCCAATCTGGCCAGGAGGTAAGACAAGATCACCTTCGGTCTGACCGAACATGGTGGGGGATTGGATATAGCCAAACCGCCCAGCGTTTGCCGTGACGAGGCGAGTAACGCGGTCGACGAGCTCAAGCACCCCTAGAGGGGCGTCTGCCTCCAGCAAAACGTCAATGACAGCCTTGGTGAAGAGCCCGTGCCGCGATTGGGGATCCTCGAGCGCCTCTTGATCGGCGGCGGATGCGGCGAACAGGATACGTCCCTGACCAGCTACCTCGACGAGCGGGAAAGCCACAGCGTCGCGGGGGACCAGGCCGGCGTCGATTACGCGCGCCGGAGCACCGCCACTGAAGCAGCAATCCAGCAAGAGGATGACGGCACGCGCTCTGGTCCCTCGAAAACGCTGAGCCAGCTCGTCCATGCCGAGCGTCGTATTCGGCAAATCGGCTACGCTCGTATCATGCAGAACCAAGCGGTGGTCCTGCGTGCCGTGTCCGGCGAACCCGAGAATCACCACATCGTCTTCATCCGCAGCGCCGAGCGTCGCGTCGATAACATCGCGCATCGCGGCCAGTGTCGCCGCATCGTCCGTGATGAGGGGGGCGTCTAGGTCGGCGATGCTGTCCGACAGTACCGCCCACAACGCGGTGGCGTCACGCGCGGCTCCCGTCAGATCACCGATGAAGGGATCCGCATGCCGATCGATGCCGATGAACGCCCCCCGGATCATCAATCAGCCTCGCGTCACCTGAAACGACGCGAAACCAGGTCGTTCAGCTTTGTCCAGCGAGACAGCGGCGAATGTCTCCCGCGAGGCGACTTGCTTGTTGCCGACCTTCTCAAACCATACGCACCAAACTGCGGTGCCTTCGATCGACCAATGCTCGCCGATCTGCTCAACCGTCATGATCGGTCCGCCCGATTTCAGCTGGACTCTGTCACCCGGAGTGAACTCCATGCTTGCCGCCTCCGCTTGGACCGGATCTGCACCGGTCGTGAGTTGTCCATGGTAATGAGCCACATAATGGTTCTGCAGCAGGGTGCCGGCAGTTCAGGCAGCTTCATCGTCGCCTAAATCCTGATGCTGGCCAGCTTCCATCTCGGCGACGTCGTCGGTGAAGTCGAGAATGATCTGGATCGGCTGCTCGCCCGGACGTTCGTCATTGAAATGATCAATGTCTTGCTTGATCTGGAAGCAGTCGCCGACGATCGCCTGGCGGCGCTGGCCAAAGGATTTTTCCAGGAATTCCCGTGGAGCAGTATCAATATCGGCCCAAAGGCTCAATTGCTGCCCTCCGATCCAGGTCCGCACTGAATGCTTGGCGCGGTATCTGCGGCCCTTCGCATCAATACGCTTCTCCTGGCGCAGGCTGTCTGCAAGTGCGTCACGGCAGAGCTTAGCCACATCGCGCGGAGCGGGACGGAACAGGCCCTCGTCGATCGCCCAAGCAGCGACTTCGTCGAGCGAAACCGGGTTCGGGCTCACTGTTGCCAGGTAACGTTCGAAAATTGCCTGCATCTGCTCGCTATGTTTCGCCATTGGTATTGTCCTACAGATGAGCTTCGGCGGGATTGCCCCAACCATCGATGACAGCATCCTTGAGAAGATGCCGGCGCACTGGAACCTGATATTTGCGGAGATAGTCGTAGCGCTTCATCCGCTTCTGCAATTGCCCAACCACGATGGCAGGGTGAACAGACATAAGCGCCGCAAAACCAAGCACGTCGCGCTCCGAGAAGTAGGGGTGCTTTCGGGCATAGAAGGAAGCCATCTTAACTGCTGGCACGCAGAAGTCTGCGGCTTCCGCATTGGCGACCGCTTCCTCCTCAGTTTGGTTCGTTTCGTCGGCGGCGGTGTCACCAGATAGAAGATCGACCATCCCGATTGACTGTTTACCATGATCGCGCAGTACGTGCTCGATCTCGTGGCGTAAGACGAACCAGAAATTATCCAGCCGGTCGTAAAGCGTCGATATGCCGATCACCGGCGATGCGTCATCAAGCCAAGTGCAAACACCGTCGATTTTGGCGTTGGGCAAGACCTCGACAACGACAAAGCGAACCCCAACGCCGGCCAGGAGTCCGGGGACCGCTGCGACCGCCTCGGGGTCGACCATCAGCGACCTAAGCTTGGGCAGTAAAGCCTTGAGGCGATCCGCCTCGTAGGGCTCTACTGCGATCTGCCGGGCGAGTTGTCGCACCCTGAATACCCAAGCCAACTGGTGCGGTGGAGTTTCGTCATAATGGGTGCGTTTGGCGGCGAATGCGACACCACCCGACCCACAGTTACCGTCGTTTGCGGCCTCGAAGAACCGGTCCATCTGGAGTTGGAGAAGCGACGCTTCGCCGTCATGTATCCAGCCACGACGGATCATATCACGCACTGGAAAGTGCGCCTGTAAGCCCGCCCGAGTGCGAACGGCCGGATCGGGCTCCTTGGCGTTCTGAAGGTCATAGCGCCCCTGCAAATTCAGGAAAAATTGAGGCGATGTACCGAACGCATCACCGAGTAGTCGCGCCATGTCCGGAGTGATCCCGCGCTTGCCGGACAACAGCGGATTGAGCTGCTGCTCAGTCTGTCCGAGGATGAACGCCAAGTCGCGCTGTGACCAGCCGCGCGCCTCGAGCTCCATCTTGATGAACATTCCCGGTGGATCGATCGCCACTTGATTGCCATTCGCCATCACGCGGCCCCCCGCAGTCGCTCTTCCAACTTCTTCACGATCACCGTCATGGCATTATTCTTTTCTATAAAGGTCACGACCATCGCCCAATGAGGTGACAGCGTCACTAGATGCTCCGCCGGTTCAGGACTCGGTTGCAACCCGAGGCTCCTCCATGCTTTCGCTGTCTGAAGATCTGGAGCTGCCCGTAAAATGCAGAGACGATGCCGAGCGAACTGGATAACAGCCACCGGCAGCCGCGTATCAGCGGCGGCTTCCGTCTCGATCATCGCAAGGCGGCTATCTTCGAAATCGATGTCCATTGGGTGCGAACAATAACAGCGCGCCTAAGAATGTCAACACGACTTAACGCAAGCCGTTAAGTCGTTTATTGAGAAGGGCCGAGGCTTGCGATGGCAAGCCCTGAGGTGAACGAACTTGGCAAATGCCGTACGGCATATTCCTACAGCCCAGTGCCAGCCTGATGAGAGCCAATCTGCTAGGATCAGAGTTCCGAGCCCGCCGATGCGGCATTTCCATCGTTCGCTGATTTCCCGGGCAGCAGGATGGAACGCCACGCAATTTGCTGCGGCATCGCGCTTTCCAACAGTGCGCGAAGGCCCTGATGTTCGGGATGGACTTCAAAGGCGCGGCATATTTCCTGCAGCGCCTTTTCGATCTCGCCCTCGGCACGATATTTCTCAGCCAGCGTGAGGCACATGGCGGCTTCGAACAATCGTGGAGCACGCACCCCGTTCTTGCGTGTCCGCTCGGTGAAATAACCGTTCAAAGTTGCGGCATAGGTATCGGACGGCCAGCCATCGACAGCTCCGAGGATGGTCGCCACCACTAGTGTCTCATGAGAAGGCTGCCCCGCCTCCTCGGCGTGACGTTCGTAAAAGGTGTCGAAATTCTCCGATCGTTGTTCGGGGACGAGAAAAAGGTTGAAGAGAAAATGGAGCGACAGCAAGGCGGGTCGATATTGCGCGGGTGATTGCGGCAACAGCCTTTCCACATCCGCTAGTGCGGTCCCCATGTCGATAAGCACAGCGTCTGGCTCTCGCGTGAGCACGGAAGCGACCATGGCCAGCAGACCTTCCAGCCGCCGGCGCGCGTCGCGCGGGTCTGCAATCGGCGCGCCAGCCCAATATTGCGGCGCAAGCTCGATTTCAATGACACCGGCTCTTTCCAGCGAATAATTATAGGGTTCGACGGCAACGGCGGGTTGGCGCTCCACGAAGGATCGGATCACATGCGCGGTGACCCTGTAGAGCCCCTGAAATGTGAGCGCGGGCTTACGGTCTATCTCCGTGGTCTCGCCATATTCGTGGGGGAGGCTCAGAGCAGTCGGAAGAGCCCGCAGCTGATGGATATAGGCCGACCGGAGATTATAGGCCCGCCTTATCCCGGGTTCGAGTTCATAGCGGGCCATCGGTCGGCCGGCTTTCCGGGGCGCGCGGAAGAAACCGTCATCGATATGAGACAGGATGAAGTGCCGGTAGCGCCGCGACAGGGCTAGATGCTCGTGACCCAATATGGCAGCTCGGACCCGGTCCGACGCGTCGTCCTCTACCGCTTTCAACGCAAGGTTGACCGCCTTTCGCTTCTTCTCGTCGATATCCGCCCAGACCGGGGCATAGCCATCAAAATCCTGGGCAAGAGACTCCACGGCCGAAACCATCATCGTATAGGCATGAGCCAGATTGTCCTCGACACGGTGAAGGGCCGCAACACAGGTTCGCATCGCCTGTATGGCGCCCAGAAAGCTCTTGCGTTCCAGCCCGAGCAGCGTCGTGACGAAAGACTGGAATGCGGCGACATCCTCGTCAGTAAGATAGAGGGTGCGGTCGAAAAATCGGAAGATGAAGCTCTGAGGCGCATCGTGGCTCGAGAGGCCCGGCCGGCCGTCTGTGAGTGCCCGCACGATCGCGGGTTCGCGAGACACGACGCCACCCAGGCCGAAGGAGGGAATGACTGCGAAATCGTCGAGATAGGGGCCGGCTGTATGCGAGATGAGAGCACCCGGGCCATCAGGGCCCGCTTCGATGCGCTCCTCCATTTCGAAGATGACAGCAAGGTCCGCCGGTCCAGAGCCCGTACCGCGCAGCGTCCCCGCCGCAGTGACTATGTCCGTCTCATGCGGCAGCCGCAAATTTGTGTAGAGCACGCCGGTCAGACGATTGGTGCGTCCAATGCCTCGAGTGAAAAGCTTGCCTGTGTTGATCTGAAGCATGAAATCCTGTCCTGCCACCGCCAGAGACAGGGCCGCCGCAGCCCCTGCTCCCGTCGGGAAGAATGGTGTGCGCCTACGCCTCTGTCATCAGGAAAGACCAAGCTCATTGCGGTGCCGGGACGACCCGCTATAGTGATGCGAGGGGCGATATGACTACAAGGTTCAAGGCGCGAGTCGCGTCTGCTGAGATCAGCACTACTTGCTTCGTGTGTGATGTCGCTCCTGCCATCGGCGCTCGCTGATGTATGCTCTGCATTTCAGCCGCCTCAAGACCCGGGACGATGTGATCAGTGCGCTCACGATCGACGAGGCGCTGTTCGACAAGATCATCGCGTTCGAGCCCCCGCCGCCGGCTGCGCCGCGAAGCGCTGAGCCGCCCGTACCCAAGCCCGAGGCGGCCGTTCAGACGATCGTTCTGCGAGAGCCCCCGGTCTTCTTCCGCCACGATATCCCCAAGAAGAACAAGGCGCGCGGTCATCGTACCGTCTGGGAGCCGGTAAATTCGATGCCGACCTACAAGGCGCTGGCGCGGCGCCTGGAAGCATTTTTCACCATGCTGCCGGACTATCCCCATGAGTGCGCCTATGGCTATCGCCCGGGCAGGAATATCCGTGAAAATGCCAGCGCTCACAGCGGAAACAAATTCCTGTTGTCGCTGGATATCAAGGATTTCTTCCCGTCCATCACAGTGGAACGGGTTCGCTGGCTGTTCGAGGCAATGAGTATCGAGGCGTACGTGGCGGATCTTCTCGCCCGCTTCGTCACCATCGGCGGGGCTCTCCCCCTCGGCCTGCCCACAAGCCCCGTCATTTCGAATATGATCGCGCTCCCCCTCGACGACTTGCTGCGGGATCTCGCTGGTCAATATGAGGCTGTCTACACCCGCTATTCCGACGACATCACCTTTTCGGGAAATGGCGATCTGCCGGACATTGAAGAGATCCGGCCTGTCCTCGCGGCCTTCGACTTTGCCATAGCTGATCGCAAGACCCGTCGCTCCAAGCGCGGTCAGGCGCATTTCGTCACCGGACTGAGCATCAGCGACCCCGCGCAGCCCCATGTGCCGGCCGACAAGAAGCGGAGCCTGCGCCAGACGCTCTATTTTGCAGGAAAGTTCGGCCTAGCTGAACATTTCCAGCATCGCGGCATCAATGACCAGAAGGTCATCCAGCGCGAGGTCAACCGGCTGGACGGGCTGGTGAAATATGTAGCGCATCATGAGCCGCGCATGGCCACCAGCCTGAAGGAACAATGGCGGCAAATCTTGGCCGACAGTGGCATGAAACCGAGCTTTACACCCAGAGGCCAGTATCGGGCGCCATTCTATCTCTTGGTGGACGAAGCCGAATATCGCCGTGGGGACGACAAGATGCTTGGCCTCGCCATGGCGGTGACCCAACATCCCCAGCGGCTGGCGGATGAGACTAACGGGATATTGACGCGCTTCCTCGCCGATCTCTGGAGTGATGGTAATGATACCGCGCTTCGGAAAAATGGTCTCCATTATACGGATGCGACGGAGGACCTGCGCTCCGCTTATGTGAAGCAATTGGCGACCATGCCCTTCGAGGGCTATGTCGCTGTTGGGCCACTCGATGCAGATGCCGGTTATGAGGCGAGCTATCTGCGGCTATTGAAGGCCCTCATCTCACGCCGCCTGATGGCCGCAGAAAGCCAGTTCGCATTTCTCATTATCGAGAAAAACGGAAAGGTCGCCCAGGACGCGATAAAGGCCTGTGTACAGGAAGCCTTTGACGCCTTGAAACTTGCAGACAATCGAAGGCCCACAGCGTTCGGTGTCAATTTCGTCGCAAAGCCCAACGCCCTGATCAGCGTGCCCGATTTTCTCCTCGGTGCATTGGGCAAGTATCTCCAATCGAAACCCGCCGCGCCGGGCCGACCCGAACCGCGCGAACGGCTCCTGTTCGAACGGCTCCGCGACAAATATCGCCTAATCGTCGATGTCGATCCCTGGACGGAATTCACCCGGCGCAATCCCGTCAAGCCCTGGTCATGATGAGAGGTCCATCAAGGGATCGGTTGGTGGGCATAGAAGGAGGGAGAGATGTCACCTATGGTGGTCGCTCGGGGCAATTTCAGGATGCCTCGGCCTGTAGGCGGAGAACATCCACGGGATGGCCGCCGTTGAGCGGCTCACGAAGATCGGGCCTGATCAAATTATTGCATCGAGGCTCGGCATTGCGGCCCTTACCATTCACCAAAAAGCGCTGGGCCTCAGACCTTGTAAATGTCGGCTTTAGCTGTTTGGTGTCCGTAACCTGCCATTCTGGAAAGTCCCAATCCAAGCCATTGAGTTAAGCGTAGCAATCACCCTGCGTTCCAGATTTGTTGCCATGCAGCAAATTCCGACGGACGAACCAGGTATCGCGCGAAATTGCCCTCGTGCAAGCCCAGCAACTCTGTTTCTGCGACCTCGGCAAACTGGTCCTGATCGGCCGTTGGGATGAATTGACGGGACGTCGTGACCAGATGCGCGCGTGTCGCCTGTCGGCTCATGGCACCGCGCACAACATCCCGAACGACATCGCGCAACTGTTCCCGATAGCGCAGGCGAAACGGGTCTGGCTCACCCATTGATTGACGAACGGCGGCGTAGCGCGCTGCGGATCGCTGATAGGCCCAAAGGAATACGTCGCGGAGCAATGTTATGTCGTTGCGTTCATAGACGCCAAGCGTGGCGCGCGTGTAAAGGTCGCCTGGAACCTCGGTGAACGACAACGGCGCAAGGTTCGCCCGGATCATGGGAATATTGGCGGCGAGGCGTGATACGCGCTTATTCACATCGTCAAAGGGCTGAAGATAAGGAAGCTGCACCATTATGAAAAAGGCCTGCTCGAATGGATCGTCGATGGCCGCCGCTGTGGCAAGGATTTGATCGAAGCACTCCTCGATGAGACCCGGACCTTCCAGTGGATGAAAAGTTGAACCGTCTATCCCTACGATGATGTGGCGCAGTCGCCCCACCGCCGTCGGGTCAGCTAACAGATTGTTCGCCAATAGCGCATGCAGGTTGAGTATCGTATAGCGATTGAACCCGACATCGTTGGCGTTGGCGACGAGAAACTCGATCGCATCTTTATGATTGAGGATCATCTGCGCTTCGCGCGGTCCGCGTCCCTCGGCGGCTTCCCCGAAATCCAGCAGCCGCCGCGTATCGAGCAGCGAATATGTGTTGCCTTCGAGACGGCTGGAATTCCATGCAAGGTCGATAAGCAGCCTGTTCAATATCTGCTTCGCGTAGGTGCCTGCCGCTGCGGCCTCAATCTGCGGCTTGCCGATTGTAGCCAGATGATCGCGCTGCTGCTGGGTCAGATAGAAGGTTTCGTTGGGCCGGTAACGATCCAGGAAGCTGCGTTCATAGCCGACCGGTTGTCGCACCGCGACGGGCTGGCGCACATAGGCAAGTACAGCGCTGCCTTCAGCTGATATCGGGACGATGTCGGCTGGGTCAGGCTGGGCGATGATCTCATCACCATGGTGATATCGGGCTGCACGCCCGTCGCCGGTAAGGCGTAGCCGACCCGCGTCAACCAATGCGCGAAGACGATATTGGAGGGTACGACGGGCACCAGGTTCCGCGAGCGCGTCAGTGATCTGCGCTGCTGACGCACCATCCGGGAATTGGGCCACAGCGGCCTCGATCGCTTGTAGGTCAGCTTCAGGTATTAGTCGTGCCACATAACTTCCTTATTTGCGCAAAAGATAAATCGCGCAACTATAAGAGTCAATGCGCAACTAACCGCGGTTGCGCGCAATTTCGCGGGAATTTGCGCAAGCTTGCAAGCGGTGGCTGGGTTCTGCTTGGAAGGCGGAGCAGGCGGCTCTTAGGATCGGCCCTTCTTGTCATTTTGCTCTCATGCGCTTTGCGAAAATTGGAGCATGGGTGCCTTCCGACCAACCTTTCAGCAATTATCCAAGGGGAGGAGAGGGGGAGGGTGAATGCTCTCATTTTGGGAGTGATTTTTTATCTGCGGAACCCCGGGCGTGATAGTATCGACCAGAAGGAGCATCGCATGAACGGAACGGATGACAAACCCATTCCAGGTGAACCGCCTGAGAACGGCGGAGCAATATTCGACCACGGTAGCGGCGGGATAGTCCTGCTGCGGGCGGCGTAAAAGTCGTCCACCTTGAAGCCTTTCTGCCGAGTCAGGGAGGTGTGGGGATCTACAG
>Ga0209231_1000534_pt1 | contig 20488 bp, 17 predicted proteins | sample Deesub45470m_DNA_FD_188086 | JGI IMG/M metagenome (GOLD analysis project Ga0209231, IMG submission 188086) | Deep subsurface microbial communities from North Pacific Ocean - 450_OLKR46/470m Metagenome (SPAdes) (version 2) | ecosystem: Environmental > Terrestrial > Deep subsurface > Unclassified ... | reverse complement strand
TCTAAATACCAGCAACAATGACAAAACAAAGCCTACTAAAGAATAAACCGCCATTAATTCTCGATGCCACGATGCTTTAGCTATAAATTCAATTTCTAAATAGGAAATAGCGGTGGTAAGTAAAGCCATTAAAATTAGCTCTTTCCATAAAATACGAATGGTATCGCTTTTTTGAAAAGATAAGATATGTACGAACCAATTTTTAGGGTTATACTTAATCATTCTTTAGTTGTATTGGTTGATGTAGGCTAAACACAAATCTATGGTAGCTTCAATGCCTTTTTTGTGCGTTCTTTCTGTTCCGTGAGAAGCAGCTACTCCCATTCCGACAAGGGCTACTCTAAAATCATTTCCGGCACGTAAAGCAGCAGAACCGTCTGAACCGTAATGTGGATAAACATCAACTTTATAAGGAATGTTATTTTTCTTGGCTAAATCCACTAATTTTTTTCTAAAAGAATAATCATAAGGACCAGACGAATCTTTAGCACAGATGGAGCAGCTTACTTCGTTGCCTTGGCAATCGTCACCTAAAACGCCCATGTCTAATACTAATAACTCTTTTATGTTTTCAGAGTAGCCTACTGTTCCTCCATGACCAACTTCTTCGTAGTTAGAGAAAAATAACTCCACAGGCACTTCTTTGCCTTGATTTTTCAGTCTTCTAGCTAATTCGAACAATACAAAACAACCTGCTTTATTATCTAAAAACCTAGATTTTATAAAGCCATTATCTAATTCTTGATATTTCACATCCACACAAATAATATCGCCAACTTCAATGCCTAATTTTTCAACATCTTCTTTATCGTAAACCTCGGCATCAATTCTAATGTGCATGCTTTTAATAGAGCGTTCGGTTTTTTCTTTTTCATTATTAGCATGAACTGATGGATTATTCAGCAGAATAGTTCCTGTATAAATTTTTCCTTCGTGTGTAATAATTTTTACATATTCACCTTCAGCACCAGTTAAGGATAAGCCACCTAATAGCGAAAAAGAAAGCGTTCCGTTAGATTTAACACCAGACACAATAGCTCCCAACGTATCTACATGGGCAGCAAGTGCTAAAGTAGGGTTGTTGCCCAACGCACATTTTACCGCTCCTTTGTTGGTGTATTCCGGTTGATAGCCGTAGCTTTTTAGTAAATCAAAAACATATTTACAAGCGTTTTCTGTATAACCCGAAGGTGAATCTATGGCTATTAGTTCTTTAAGTGTGTGGTAGTTTTTCATTTAGATAATTTTTCACGAAAATACTAAATGAAATAAAACTGCAAAGGGGTTTAATGTATAAAGTATGCTAAAAAAAGTAAATCAACATAAAACTAATTAAACCTTGCACTACTTTTTGTTCCTTTCCCATAAGAAAACGGGTTGGGGCTAACAAATTTCAAAAACACTTCAGGACCTCCATTACCGTTGGTTGCAACACTTAAGCCTGATAAATTCATATCGTAGGCAACACCTAAAGCTAACCCTCCAATTTCAAATTCTATTGATGGAGCAAAAGCATCACCAACTCTATAATACCCACCAAAAGAAAATGCCATTTCGGTAAAAAACCCAGTGTATTTAGATTCTTCTCTCACCATGTATCTAATTAACATTCCGGCTGCAAACTGACGAGATGGTCCTTGTATGTAGGTTAAAAATTTTGGTTTTAATGCAAATTTAGAATTACTTATTCCTACATAAGTATCGGTATGAAAAGCCCATCTGGAATAAAGCTTATCTTTTTCGATATCGGAAAAACTACCTTCGGGGCGAGTAACATGATAAAATGCTAAACCAGCTTTCATTTTAAACTCATCATGCGAACTAAGTGTTTTAGAACCTGTTCCGTAAGCCCATAAAACTCCAGCAGAAAAGTCAAAGTAATTTGTATTTTCAAAATTTACTGGTTCGTTAGAACTAAGTGTTGGGTCATAAAACTGTCCGTTAAACTGAGCATCCCATTCGGCAGTACTTAAATTTAATGAGTTTTGACCCCAAGAACCCATTAACCCTACTGATGCTGAGTTTTTATCATCTAAAAATACAATATTAGATAATCCTAATGAAACCTTAGTTGATCCATAATTTGTTTGTCCGGCATTATCTTTATATACATTTAAGCCTAGCCCCATATAACCATTTTGCCATTTTTTTTTAAACATACCTGCATCGCCCATAAAAGAATAAGTAGTATAAGGGTTCCCAATACTAGACCATTGATTTCTGTAGTTTATTACGGCTCTATGATCACCAAGAAATACCCCTGTAGCTGCTGGGTTAGTTGTAATAGGAACTGCATCCCACATGGTAAAATGAATGTCTTGAGCATTTAATGCAATTGATATTAAACATGAGCTTATTAATACTAGTTTTTTCATATCTGGATTTTTTATTGTTTAGATTATTTTACAAGAGTAATATCTCCTTTTTTAGTTGTACTAACTCCATTTTTAAATGTAGCTTCTAAGTAATAAACAAATACAGCATTATTTAATTTCTCACCTCTAAATGTGCCATTCCAACCGATGTTTAAATCAGAAGTTTCAAATACTTTTTCACCCCAACGGTTGTAAACAATGAAGTTGAAAGAGTCTATTCCAATTCCTCTAACATAAGCTACATCATTATTACCATCACCATTAGGAGAGAAGATATTAGGTACCCAAACTACATATTCGAAATCAACAATAACCGTTACATCATCACTTGCTGAACAACCATTTGAATCTACAACTACAACTGTATAAGTAATGGTTTCATTGGGAGTTGACAATGTTGATGGACAAATAGGACAATCTAACCATGTTGGAGGTGTCCAAGAGTAATTTCCATTAGTTCCAGTAGCATTAAGTAAGGTACTTTGACCTAAATCTATTACTATATTTGTACCTGCATTAACAGTAGGATTGTCATTTACAGTAATAGTTGAAGTGGTTGTATCACTTCCATTAGCATTAGTGGCTATTAGTGTTATGGTAAAAGTCCCAATACTATCAAAACAAATGGTATGAGGACCAGCAGTACTTGCTGAAGCTGGATTTCCGCCATCAAAAGTCCATTGCCAAGAAGTAGCGTTAGAACTAGCATCTGTAATGGTAATACACTCATTTTTACAAATGGAAGTATCGTTAACAGTAAAGCTAGCTATTGGATTTGTACAGTTCTTTATGGTAATACTAACTGTATTTGTATCCGGACAATTTCCATTAGTTGTGTAGGTAATGTTGAATGTACCAACTCCACTCGAAGTAATATTTAATTCTCCAGTTGAAGCGTTAATTACACCACTATTATCTATGGTAAAAGCTCCGCCTGTTGTTCCTGTAATGGTTGGAATTGAGTTGGCATCGGTAGAACAAAATACGATTGAACTATAATTAAAGGAGGCATCTTCTTGAGCGTTTACAGTAATAGAAATAGTATCAGCATCGCCACAAGAGCCAGAAATGGTATAAATTATTTGATGAGTTCCCACGCCTGCAGTTGATGGGTCAAAAACACCTGTTGATGTATTCGTAATTCCGTTTCCTGACCAAGCACCACCCGATTGTGCAGCTGTGAGGGTTGTAGCGGCATTGTTTTCACAAAATGGACCTGCGGGAGTAATGGTAGCATTGCCACTTGAAACAATGGTAATAGTAACCGTATTCGTATCAGGGCAAGTTCCATTTGTAGTATAAGTGATGTTAAAAGTTCCAACACCACTTGAAGCAATATTTAATTCTCCAGTTGAAGCGTTAATCACGCCACTATTATCTATTGTAAAGGTTCCACCAGTTGTGCCAGTAATGGTTGGAACAGGATTGGCATCAGTTATACAGTAATTATTTTGAGAATAGCTAAATTGAGCAGTATCAGAAGGGTTTACAGTTAAATCAGTAACCAACAAACTATCGCACCCATAAGTATTTTGGAGTGTATCGTAATACATGCCAGTTGTATTTTGCCAGTTTCCTCCTGCAAACACACTATCATTAGCACAAATAGAAACAGCAGAATAATTCGAATCGGTTGGATTTACATGAATAGTGATGGATGAAGTATCGGTATTGTTTAAAGAATCTGTTACAGTGGTAATATAAGTAGTAGTGGTACTTGGACAAACATTGTGTGGGCCTGCTCCATTTGGCAAGCCATTATTCCATGTTATGCTGTAAGGTGTTGTTCCTCCTGTTACTAATGCTTCAATATTTGTACATTCGTTATTGCAAATGGTATCATTAGTAGTTGTGGCTGTTATGTCAAGTGGTTGTGTAGTACACGTTGTTCTAAGAGAAACATTATCAATAATAAAATAACTAAAACACAAACCAAAAAAGCAACTACCAGTAAGTTGTGTGTTAGCATCATTTTTAAAATTACCAATTACCATCCATTGTTCTGAACCTGTGGCAATAAAGTTGGCTGTAAAAATAGTACAGTTGGTATCAATCATATTTCCGGCAGCATTTTCAATTTGTGGAGCAGCATTAATGGTTGAGCCAGGACCGATAAAATGTGCACTCCCATTTTGAGCATCAATGTCCACCATTTGGTTGGTAAACCATATTCCTAGTCCATCACTTGGCAGATAGGAACTGTTGTTGCCTAATTTTATATCAAAAGAAATACAATATTCTTGTCCGGCAATCAAAGGTGTGGTTAACTGTGTTTGCACATACTCTCTGGCATTAGCTCCCTGAATGGCATAAGTAAAAAAACCAACCGAACCATTACTAGCATCGCAGGTGTTAGTTTGAGAAGGTCCGTTACAATTGGTGTTGTAATAATCAGGTGTACTACCAGTACCATTTATAGGAGCTGTTCCAAACCATCCTGTAACTTGAGAGTAATCGGTATGCATTTCGGATGTAGTATCCGAGCAACTTGCCGTGGTGTTCTCGAAAGAACCATTAGGTACAAAGTTGGGGCTACAAGTAGTATCGCACGCTTGTGAGAAGCCTTGCAAACTAAGCATAAAAAACGCTACAATGGTTAATACTAAATTGAGTTTACTTCTTATTCCTTTCATATTTTTTGAGTTATTGTTTTTAGTAATTTTCTCATTCAGAGTAGAATTGTGAGTTTAACCCGTAGAGCATTTAGAAGAATTTTATGCAAATGCACTATGGTTAAGTACTTATTATCTTTTATTGAATAATTAATTTATTGGTTGTTTTTTCTCCCTTATTTTCAATAACAGAAAAATAAACTCCAGCAGGGATGTTCACCGAAATATGTTCAGTTTCTTGTGAGAGTTTTTGGCTTAAAACTACATTTCCAAATACATCAAATATGCTAAAAGTGCTTGTACCTTTGCCTTCTGTTTTAACTGTTAATTGACCATTTGATGGGTTAGGAAAAATAACTATTTTGTTAGCTTCTTGTTCATTTATTGCTGTAGTAACACTTCTAATTAAAGCTACGGCATCAAATTCTGGATAAAGACTTGTATAGTTACCACTTATTGCAAGTCTAACAGCATCTACTTTATAAAGTGTTGTTGGTATTCCTAATCTAAAAACATCACAATTGGTATTAAATATAGCTGTATCCGAAAATACAATATTCCATGTTCCTGTTTGAGCATCTCTAAAATAAATAGTATCTATCAAGCCTGAATGATTTGTTTGGTAAACATTAATAGAATCTACATAATATTGTGTGTTGTAACCAATTTCTATCCATTCTCTAGGATGAGGAGTTGTAGTATTATTAACAGCTGAAAACGACCAAGAGCCAGGTAAGTCACCGCAGTTAGGATACACATCTGGAGCGCCTAAAATTTTACAAGAAGACCAATTGTTAGGACAAACAGAGTATTCCGATGAAACGCTTAAAACAGTATCGGCATAAATAGTGTTTTGCGAATAAGCAAAGTTGGCTCCTAAAGAAGCAACACATAATAATATTTTTGTAATTTTTTTCATAAAACTTTTATTAATTGGTTAATATTAATTTTCACTACTTGTCGTGTATTATTTTTTTATAATTTTATGTACAGATGATTGGTTTATTCCATAAATCCTTATCATATAACTTCCGTTAGAAAAGGTAGAAATGTCAATTTCTATATTGTTTCCAACAGGTTCAACCTGTTTTACTATTCTTCCTAATACATCAATAATTTCTATCTTGTTTATTTCTTTTCCCGATATGGTTATTGTGTTTGTTGTAGGATTAGGGAATATAATGGGAGAAGTAGCAACTTCGCATCGAATAGGAAGAACATTAAAATATTCAAAATTCCCATCAAAATCAGTTTGTTTTAAACGGTAATAAGTGGTTTGGTTATTGTTTTCGTAACTATCATCTATATAACTGTAATTGATTTGCTGATTGCTGTTGCCTGCTCCTTGAATGAGAGTAACAATCTCCCAATTTAATGCATCAACACTTTTTTCAATGGTAAAATAATCGTTGTTAATTTCTGAGGATGTAGTCCATAAAATTTTTTTGCCTCCTTTTTGACACTCGGTCTCAAAGCTTATAAGCGTAACTGGTAATATTGAACAACTAGTTAAACAAGGTAGAAGATCTGCTATATAATCAATCACCAAATTATCATTTGTTGTGCCTAAAATTCCTATACTTGTGCAGGTTCCAGAGGTAGGGAAAACATTAAAATCACCTATAGAAATTAAAGCTCCTTGACCTGAAATCATATCACAAGATCTAAATTTAGCTCCTACTACTGTGGAGGAAGAAATTGCTCCTCCACAAGTAGAGGTGGAAGTAAACATTATGTTTGCTGCAGGAGTTCCTTGGAAAGGTCTAACCGCAACTCCGTAAGTTACAAAAGTTGATGAATTACATGTTGTTGAAGTCGGAGTGGTTTGATAATAACCATTTAATGTCATAAAATGACTAATGGATCCCCCGGCAATAACTGTAGCATTGATAAGTTGATCAATAAAAGCCGCTTCATTGTTACAACAACCTACCTCTGACTGAATGTAAACAGCTCCCCCGGCATTCATATAATTTATAATTGGGTTTTGATTGGCAGCAGTTGGATACCCCATGTTTCCAAATATCCACACTTGATTATAAGTAGCAGGATTTATTGAAGCAGGTATAGCATTTATTCTAACAACACTTGATTGTGTGGCGACTAATCTATTATAAATTCTACTTGAATTATTACTTTGGTCACTACTAAAATTATTATTATAATCTATAACAAGAATATTGTTTTGACACAATGTTGATAAAATCAACACAACAGATAAAAAAATGAATAGTCCTAATTTTTTCATTTGGCAAAGTTGACAAACAATTTACCAAGACTAAATTTTTAGGGGATTACAAAAGGGTTACATAGCAAATAAAAAACTGTCCTAAAGCGATTTAAGTAATCCATGTAAGTTCTCTTCTTTTGAAAGTTGAAGTTTTTTACGTAGGCGATTTTTACTCATTTTTACACTACTTGGTTCAATGTTTAAAATGGTGGCCATTTCTTTATTGTTTAAATCGAGTAGAATTAAAGAGCAAAGTCTAATGTCATTTGATGTTAGTTGGGGGTATTTTTCTTGTAATCGCTGAACAAACTCTTGATGTTCTTGGTCAATTTTTAATTCTAAGTTTTTTCTATCATTATCAATATGCAAGTATTGATTGATTATACCCGTTAATTTTTTTACAGCTGTACCATTATCCGGTAAATTTGTATTAGCTAGTTCTTTTTTGAGATTTTCTAACAGTTGGTTTTTTTCTTTTAGGTAATTGGCAAAGGATTCTACTTCTTTTTGTTTGTAGTTTAACGAAAGCTCTAGTTTTTCTTGTTTTTGCTGGAGTAATAATTGATTAAGTTTATTTTTTTGCAGATTTGATTTAAGGTAAAAAATAATTAATACAGTGAGAAAAAGCAAAGCTGAAATACTTACAATAACAATATAAAAACGTGTTTCTTTTATAACTAGTTCTTGTTCTTTAAGTAGTTTTTCTTGTTCAAGCAGTTGAATTTTTTGTTGCTCTTTTTCTGCAGCGTATTGCATTTCTAAGTTAGCAATATACTCTGTTTTTTCATTGCCTTTTAAACTGTCTTTTTTTAGTAAATAATGTTCTAAATGTTGGTTGGCATTTTTGTAATCATTCAACCCTTTGTAGGCTTCATAAAGTTGCTGATGAGCTGTTACTATAAAAAATAAAGAGTTAATCTTTTCTAGTATTGTTAATGCTTCTTTCGATAACACAATGGCTTCTGTATATTTTTCTTGTTGAATTTTTATTTTAGCAATATTAAGCTTTGAAGCCCCCATGCCATTATAATTTTCTATGTCCGAAAAAAGTGAATAAGATTTTTCATAATCGGCTAATGCTTTTTCATATTCTTTTTGTTCAAAATAAACCTCTCCCATATTATTAAGTATGGATGCAAAGTATAATGGATTTTCGGTTTCATTAATTAAGGCAAGGGCTTTGTTGTAATAAAGTAATGCACTATCCAGCTGCATCAATCCAGTATATGCCAAACCAACGTTGGTATATAATCCTGCTATGGTTCTACTGTTAAAAAACTGTTCTTTTTCGAGGATTTCTTTAGCTTTATTAAGATAATTAATGGCATTTTTATAGTTGTCAATTCGAGTATAAACATTTGCCAAGTTGCCCGATATTTGTGCCATCATCCGCTCATCTTCAATCTTCTCAAAATACTTTAATGCTTCCAAATAATGTTTAGCAGAAAGTTCATAATTGCCAATATGATAATACATTAAAGCTAATTTTTCATTAGCAGAGGCATGATATGCTTCGTTTACATTTTTTTTAAATATTTGTGTTTTTTGAAGCTGATAATGAATAGCATTGATGTAATCTTCTTGTTCATAAAACCAATCGCTTAGTTGTCCTAATAAAACAACTTTGTTACTATCATTAAGTTGAGGTGATAATAATGCTTTTAAACTATCCGCTTTTGTAGCATATTGAGAAAATATATTTGACGAAAATGCCAAACAAAGTATCAACACAAAATGAAGTTTCTTTTTATGTAAAAAGAATGTTGTCAAGGCGAATTTTTTCTGCCAAGTTAACCAACTAATTCATTTTTTACCAAATATTCAGCAATTTGTACTGCATTGGTAGCAGCTCCTTTTCTTAAGTTATCAGAAACTATCCATAAATTTATGGTGTTGGGCTGTGATTCATCTTTGCGTATTCTTCCCACAAAAACCTCATCTTTATCTGCTGCATAAATAGGCATAGGATAAGTGTTTGTATCTGTATTATCTTGCAACACTACTCCTGAAGTTTCGTGTAAAATTTTTCTGATATCCTTAACATCAACATTGGTTTTAAACTCAATGTTTACACTTTCGGAATGACCTCCAACAACAGGCACACGTACAGCAGTAGCGGTAAGGCTAAAACTATCATCCTGCATAATTTTTTTGGGCTCTGTCATCAGTTTTATTTCTTCTTTGGTGTAGCCATTTTCGGTAAAAACATCGCAATGAGGCAAACAATTTTTATCTATAGGATAAGGATAAGCCATTTCTCCTTTAATGCCTTGTTGTTCGTTCTTGAGTTGTTCAACCGCTTTTACACCTGTTCCAGTAATGGATTGATAAGTAGAGATAATTACTCTTTTAATACCATATTTTTTATGTAATGGATTTAACACCATTACTAATTGAATGGTAGAACAGTTGGGATTGGCAATAATTTTATCTTGGTTGGTTAATACATTGGCATTAATTTCTGGGACAACCAATTTGTTATCGGGATTCATTCTCCAAGCAGAAGAATTATCAATTACCGTAGTGCCTACAGCAGCAAATTTTGGAGCCCATTCTAATGAAGTTGCTCCTCCAGCAGAAAATATAGCAATATCAGGTTTTGCAGCAACAGCGGCTTCTAAACCAATAATGGTATATTCCTTATCTTTATATGCAATACTTTTTCCAACAGATTTTTCCGAAGCAACGGGAATAAGTTCCGTAATAGGGAAATTACGTTCTGCCAATACTTTTAACATTACATTGCCAACCATTCCGGTGGCACCAACTACTGCTACTTTCATTGTAAATAGGGTATAAGTTTTAAATTTTCAGACAAAAGTATCAATTAAATTTTCGAGGCACTATTTTGAAAGCTCAATTATTACTAATTTTTAAAAAAATTAACCATCTTTTATTTTGTTAGTACTTAATTAACAAAAAATAAAAGAGATTTGGTTACTTTTGATGTCATGACACGATTTATTTTTCTCATATTGTTTGCTTTAGCATCAACTGTTAGCTATGCTCAATTTACTGATGATTTTTCTGATGGTGATTTTTCTACTAATCCAACATGGTCGGGAGATACCAATAATTTTGATGTGAATGGAGCTTTCCAATTTCAGCTGAATGCACCTGCTGCTGCTGATGTAATGTATGCTGCTACACCATCCCAATCTATCAACAATGCTGTTTGGGAGTTTTATGTAGAATTAGGGTTTAACCCTTCTTCCACCAACTTTGCAAAGGTTTATGTGGTAGCTGACCAAGCCGATTTGAAAAATCCGTTAAACGGTTATTTTGTAAAAATAGGTAATACTGCCGATGAGGTAAGTTTATATCGTCAGGATGGAACAACAGAAACCATGATTATTGATGGAGTAAACGGAAGATTAAATACCTCATCTGTAACGTTAAGTGTTAGAGTTACTCGCGACCAATTGGGCAATTGGCAATTGTTTTCAGATACCTTGGGAGGAACCAATTACTTTTTAGAAGGCAGTATTACAGATAATAATCATATTTCATCTGCTTATTTTGGTGTGTTGTGCAATTACACTTCCACTCGTTCTACTTTGTTTTTTTATGATGATTTTAATGTAACAGGAGGTGCTTTTATTGACAATGTTCCGCCAACTATTGATTCAGTAGTGGTAGTAAATTCAACTAATTTAGATGTGTATTTTAATGAGCCGGTTGATTTAGCTACATCCCAAACGCTAACTAACTATAGTGTAGATAATGGAATAGGAAATCCAAACAATGCCATACGAAATGCAACAGATAGCTCCTTAGTGCACTTAACTTTTGCTACTGCTTTTACCAACGGGCAAAATTATATATTGAGTGTTACTAATGTGGAAGACACCGCTGCTAATCCCATTAATATTTTAACCGAACCTTTTACGTATTTTGTGTTGGTAACACCTAATTCGGGGGATATTATTTTTAATGAAATTTTTGCCGACCCAACTCCTCAGGAGGGTTTGCCTGAAGAAGAATTTGTAGAGCTTTACAATGCCTCTATCAATACGTTTGATTTAAGTTCGTGGCAGTTTATCAATACCACCACACTAAAACAATTGCCTAACTTTTTACTTTTGCCCAATAGCTATGTTATTTTGTGTGATGTAAACGATACTGCTTTGTATTCTCCTTACGGAGATGTGATTGGTATTCCTTCGTTTACTGCTCTTTCTAATGCAGGTGATAGCCTTACATTAATGTATAACAATACTAATATTGTTGATGTGGTAGCCTATACTGATGCTTGGTACAGAGACAATGTAAAAAAAGATGGAGGTTGGACACTTGAAAGAATTAATCCTGTACATCCATGTAGTAATGCTAATAATTGGATAGCTTCCAATCACCCCGATGGAGGAACTCCTGCAGCACAAAATTCGGTATACAACCCAACTCCCGATATGCAAGCACCTAATATTATTGGTGTTGATGTTTTATCTGCCACCACACTTCAATTAAATTTTAATGAAGTGATGGACTCTATGAGTTTGGCTACAGCTACTTACGGTATTAATAATGGAATTACTTTTACTAATACAGCTGTAAACAATAATTTAGAAAGTGTAGTGCTGACTTTTACTCCCACATTAGATTCTTCCTTAGTTTATCAGGTTACGGTTTCTGGAGCAACCGATTGTTCTGGAAATGCATTAACCCCAACTACTTTTAGTTTCGGAATTGGGAAAGCACCTCAAAAATATGAAATCATCATTACCGAACTTTTTCCTGATCCATCACCGACAGTTGGTTTACCCGAACAAGAATTTATGGAATTGTACAATCCAACTAATAAAGTAATAGATTTAACCAATTGCTGGATATCCGATTTAACTTCTATGAAACAACTTAATCCTGGAAAAATATTTCCTGGTGAGTATGTAATCGTTTGTAAAACAACTAACGAAAATCAGTTTGCTCCTTTCGGAAAAGTGATTACTATTAGCGAATTACCTTCATTGAACAATACAGATGATATTATGACTTTATATGCTCCTGATACTACAATAATTCATTCGGTGCATTATTTCGATTCGTGGTATAAAGATGATAACAAAAAAGATGGTGGTTGGACCTTAGAAATGATAGACCCTGCTAATCCTTGTGGCGAATACGACAACTGGGCAGCTTCTAACCAGTGGTTTGGAGGAACTCCTGGAGCTCAAAACTCAGTTTTTGCTGCTAATCCTGATGTTATCTTACCTCGCTTGTTGGAAGCTAATGCTACTTCAGATTCTACGGTAATTTTAACTTTTAGCGAAATTATTGATAGTGATGGGTTGTTAGCAGCTTCATACAGCATTAATAATGGTATCAACATAAGTAACATTGTAATTATTGACAATAAAAATGTGCAGTTAGATTTAGCCAATAAACTTACTTTCCAGATAAAATACACGGTTACGGTAACAGGGGCTTATGATTGTGTAGGAAATGTAATAGGCAGCAACAATTTTGCAATTTTTGCCTTGCCAGAACAAGGTTTTGGTGGCGACTTGGTGATTAACGAAGTATTGTTTAACCCTTTTACCGGAGGTTCCGATTTTGTTGAGTTGTACAACAATTCTAATAAATTTATCGATTTACAAAATTGGTCGTTGGCAAATACCGATAACGGTGCAGTAGCCAATCTTAAACCGATTATCACTACTCCAAAATTAATTTTACCGGGAGAATTTGTATTGCTTACTAAAGATGCGAACAACATTGCTACTGAATATATCAATTCCAAAACCGAAACATTTATAGAAATGGCAAGTTTGCCGACCTATAATAATGGTGATGGAACGGTTGTGCTAATTAATAACCTTAACCTTACGGTAGATAGTTTTTATTATGAAGAAGACATGCATTTTTCTTTATTGAACAGTGTTAAAGGTGTTTCGTTAGAACGAATAGACTACAACCGATTAACCAATGACAGAACTAATTGGCACTCGGCAGCTGAAGAAGAGGGCTTTGCTACTCCGGGTTATGAAAATTCTCAATATCAACTTGCCAATACCGATGGCGGAACCATAACCATTGATCCTAAAACTTTCTCTCCCAATAATGATGGAATAGATGATGTGTTAAACATTTCTTACGAATTTTCTACTCCCGGTTTTGTAGCCAATGTAGTCATTTACGATGCCAAAGGACGACAAATACGTAACCTGATTAAAAGCCAACTGTTAGGCACAAAAGGAACTTTTAGTTGGGATGGTATAAACGATTACAATGAAAAAGCTCGTATAGGCATTTATGTTATTTTTATAGAGGTTTTTGATTTAGAAGGAAATGTAAAATCTTTTAAAGAAACTGCTGTTCTGGCAGGTAGGTTTGATTAGGTAAGGAGAATGAAAAAAAAATATCAAGCACACCCGTGGCACGGGATTTTTATTGGAGAACAAGCTCCTGAAATGGTAATGTCGTTTATAGAAATGACACCTAGTGATTCAGTAAAATACGAAGTAGATAAAGCCTCTGGGTTTTTAAAAGTTGACAGACCGCAAAAGTTTTCGAACATTGTTCCAGCTTTGTATGGCTTTGTTCCGCAAACGTATTGTGCTGAGCAGGTAGCTGCTTTTTGCATGGAAAAAACAGGCAAAACCAACATTTTAGGAGATGGCGACCCGTTAGATATTTGTGTGCTAACAGAAAGAAACATCACTCACGGAAATATTATTGTTCCTGCTATTCCTATTGGCGGCTTCAGAATGATAGACAATAACGAAGCGGATGATAAAATTATAGCTATTCTTAAAGGTGATGAGGTGTATGCCAAATGGAATGATATTTTAGCATGTCCTCCATCATTAATCAACCGATTAAAACACTACTTTTTAACGTATAAATCCATTCCCGGAGAGGAAAAAGCCAATGTAGAAATTAGCCATGTTTATGGAAAAGAGGAAGCCTTAGAAGTAATAAAAAGAAGTCAACAAGATTATCATAAACATTTTAGTAAAGATTAGTGGTAATATATAAATAATCCATTTCTTTTAGCAAAAACAAATTGTAACTTTGGCAAACTTTTAGTTTAAAAATTAGCTTATTAAAAGCATTTGTTAACCAATGAGAAAGGCACTTTTATTACATATTATATTTTTATTTAGCCTACAGGCTGCTGTTGCTCAGTTGGTGTTTGATAAATCTACACATAATTTTGGGGAAATTAACAAAGAAGATAAAAAGTATATTGATTTTACAGTTACCAATGCCGGAAAAGTGGCTGCTGAAATCACCAAAATTGAAGAACCTTATGGTGTTGATGTAAAAGTAACCACCAAAACCATTCAGCCTGATAGTTCAGTAATTATCAGAATAAAATATACTCCCAAAAGAAAAGGAGCTTATAAGGCTGATATTCCTGTTTGGACAAGTGTTCAGAATCATCCCATTACTTTTACTATTGAAGGTGTTGCGAAAACAGCTGATATAAATGAATCGTTAGAGTGTCCTGATTTTGAAATAAGCAAACAACCCGAAGACATCCATACTGAAATGGTTATAAAAGTAATTGATAACGCTACCAAACAACCTATTCCTAATGCATTGGTAGAAATTATTTGGGATGGATTAATTTACAAAGAGCTAAGAACAAACAGAGCTGGAGAAACTAATCAAACCCTAAAAAATGATGTATATTATATAGTGGCAAGTGCCAAAGGGTATGGTTATAGTGAACAAGCAGTTGAGGTGCATCAAGATAGTTTAAAAGAAATCATTTTCTATTTGGGAGAACCTTCTGAAGAACCTATAATTGTTGAACAAGTTGATACTATTGTTGAACCTGAAGTTGTTCCAGCACCTGAAGATACTATTTCAACAGCAGCAATGCCAGTTGGATTATATGCCGAAAACAATATTGTTTTTTTAATAGATGCTTCTGTTTCGATGAAGTTAGAAGGTAGAATGGATTTGCTTAAAGCTGCTATGATAGAATTGCTAAACGGATTACGTTCTATTGACAGATTGGCAATTGTAACTTACGCCTCATCTGTTGATGTTGTTTTAGCTTCTCAATTTGTAAAAGACAAAGCCCAAATTACCGAAATTATACAAAATTTATCTGCTGGAGGGAGAACAGAAGGAGCTCAAGGTCTTGAAAAAGCCTATGAAATAGCATATCAAAACAAACTTACCGAAGGAAATAACCTTATTATTATAGCAACAGACGGTGTATTTAACCTAAGTAAAGAAGATAAAGCGAATGTTGAACAAAACACAAGCAATGGAATTAATGTTTCGGTTGTTGGTGTAAAAAATGAAAAATGGACTGAAAAATCAATGTTAACTATCGCTGAACTTGGTAATGGAAGTTACCTTAACATAAAATCTTATAAACAAGCAAAAGAAACATTACTTAACGAAATCAAGCAAAAATCGTTAAAAAAGTAAGTTTATAATTGAAAAAACTGCGTCCTTGCGTCTTTGCGAGAAAAATATGAAAAAGAAAATTGCCATTTTAGGTTCTACCGGTTCTATAGGAACACAAGCCCTCGAAGTTATAGAAGAACATGCTGATAAATTTCAGGTAGAAGTACTTACTGCCAATGGCAATGCAGATTTATTGATAGAACAAGCTATAAAATTTAAACCTAATGTGGTAGTTATTGCTGATGAAGCTAAGTACAAAAAAGTAGAAGAAGCCCTTTGGGAACACGATATTAAGACTTATGCTGGTAATGATGCCTTGGCTCAGGTAGTAGAAATGGATGATATTGATGTAGTGCTGACTGCTTTGGTAGGTTATGCAGGGTTATTACCCACCATCAATGCTATAAAAGCTAAAAAAACCATTGCATTGGCTAACAAAGAAACCTTGGTAGTTGCCGGAGAGTTAATCAATAAATTGGCAATTGAAAATAAGGTAGCTATTTTACCTGTAGATTCAGAACATTCGGCTATTTTTCAGTGTTTGGTAGGGGAGTTTCAAAATAAAATTGAGAAAATCTATTTAACTGCTTCAGGTGGACCGTTTAGAGGAAAAAAACGCCATGAGCTACAACATATTACTAAAGAACAAGCTTTAAAACATCCCAATTGGGATATGGGTGCAAAAATTACCATAGACTCGGCAACCCTTATGAATAAAGGGTTAGAGGTAATTGAAGCTAAATGGTTATTTAACTTAAAACCTGAACAAATTGATGTTATCGTTCATCCGCAATCTATTGTACATTCCTTAGTTCAATTTGAAGATGGTAGCATGAAAGCTCAACTTGGTTTGCCCGACATGAAACATCCTATACAATATGCACTTTCGTTTCCTCAACGGTTGAGTTCAAAATCGCCAAGGTTTAATTTTATGGACTACCCTGAATTAACGTTTGAAAAACCGGACACTGAAACATTTTTAAATTTGCAGTTGGCATTTAATGCCTTGGAAAAAGGAGGCAACATGGCTTGTATTTTAAATGCTGCCAACGAAGTAGCTGTTGAAGCTTTCCTAAAAGACAAAATTAAGTTTTTAGATATTGCCGAAATCAATCAAAAGTGCATGGAGCAAGTTACATTTATTGCTCAACCAACTTATGAGGATTATGTAGCAACTGATAAACAAACCAGAGCTTTTGCCGAAAGTTTGATATAGTTTACAGCTAATCTAATCTTTCAAAAGAAAAAACGATATCATCTTGATAAATAGAAATGCTTTGACAATGAGATAGGTGTGTAAATTCATAGGTTTTAGCAATATCAAAACCAGTTGTTTTGCAACTAAAAAATCCTTCACATTCTATATTTCCTTCGGGAGAATAGCGAGTAACTTTATATTGGTTGTTTTCTAATTGAATACAAAACCACGAACCAGCTCCTTCTCCTGCTAACCATTGGCTTTCATTAGGAATGTGTTGAGGTTTTTGGGGCGGTAATAAGGTAGATTTTAAATTCATGCTATTGAAATATTTTTAAAAAGGGTACTTTCTTCTGGAAATAATATAAGTTTATTTGAAAGTGATAATACATTTGTTTTTGGTGTTGGGCTAACAGAATAAGGGGTTAATAATTTAAGTTGGTAAGTGAATTTTGGTTTGCCAGATAAAACTACCGACCTAACAAACCTTGAGCAATTCGTGCCATTTGGCTCAAAAGGACCATATTTTATTACTCCTTTTTGTTGCATTTGTTTAGCTTTTGCATAAGCTTTTTCAAATGTCACCGAAGTATAAGAAGCTAATAAATACCCGTTTCCATGACAAGAAGGGTTGTTTAGTAATTCGTTTAAAATGGAATCTATATTTTCAATCGTATTGTCTTTAATGATTGGAGAAGTTTTCACTTTTAAATCATGGTCAGTAATGTCATCTCGTACTCTACCATAACCATAAGGAGCATGGTATCTGCCAAAATCGAAATAATGACATTTGTTTGTTTGAGCATTAATTAGTACTACAGCTGCATGACCTACTTTGTAGTAGTTGTTTTTGCTTATTTTCAAACTATTCATTAAGCCATCATACCAAGCACCAGCTTGTTTACATAAAGTCTCTGGCCATGCAATGGCAATAGCAAATCCGTTATGGCTATGTTTATTCATTATTGTTGAGTTGATATTTTTTATTATCAATTAAATCATGATAATCAAAAGTAGTTACAGAACCATTGTTCATTACAATTTGAGAAACACTAACGGTTTGTAGTCCGTTCGCTCTTTCCATCACGATGTCATTAAATGAATCTTTCTCGTGTTTGCTTAAATGAAATTTTAATAAAAGGTCTTTATTAAGGTGTTCATGTTTCTCTAATAAAAGTTGAAACCATTTTTTTCTTTGTTCTCGTGTAGTTTTATCATACAAAGTGCTTGATGACCAAATGTGTGGTTGAGTTGCATCTATTTTTGAAACATGTTTTTTGGTTTCGTCCCACCTTAGTTCCGTTATTTCTAAGGTATTTTTAGTGTCAAATAATAATAAAGTAAACGGTTCAACACCATTTAGGTTTATATCATTTATAAAATCTTCAATGGTTGAATAGGAAAAGCTTTCTAGTAAAACTAACCCTCTGCTTCTTGAATAGCTTTCTTTTCTTTGATGTTTTTCAAAAGCACCATTTAACAAACAAACTGTTTTAGTTTTATTGTTAGTGGCAATCCATGTTCCTCCGGCAACTTTATCTTTCGGGAAAGTTATTTCCTGATTGTTAATAGTGTATTTTTTTGGAGCTAACGTAGGGCGATGCTTCACTTCATCTCTACTTGAAGTTAAGATATATTCGTTGTTATTAGGATAAAAAGTTACTGTACACATTTTTCATGATATCTAATGGTTGCAGATGCTACACCAAAATTTTTTTCAATTATATTCTCCAAATTTAGTTCTTTTAGTCCAACCTTAATTAACGCTTGATGATGAATACTATGTTCAAGGCAGTAAGCTAACTCTCTCTGAAAAGTGGTAGAAATTTTAGTTAATGAATCGACTCCACTTGTGAAATTTCCTTCTAAAATTAAAAATTTTGTTTCAGAATATGTTTTTAATTCTTCAATAATAGTATCAATTTGTATAATAGCATAATTTATATCCGTTTCAATTCTAAGATTTCTTGGGCGGTTGTCGTAATTTACTAACTCATTTTTTTGAGCTAAGATAAGACATTGATAAAATTCTAAAATATGCCTCACGTGCTGTCCAATTGTAGATTCTGATAGAAAACTAAGTGGAGAGGTAAATTTTTTATTTTCTAAATTTGTAAGTAAATTTTTTATTTCTTCCAAATTGCTTTTACAATAAGTAATCATAAGTTTTAGGGATTAATTATTTCTATTAATTTTTTGTTTGTTGTTGGGTCTTGAGCATGTAATTCTACTTTAGAAATCTTCGGAAACCAAAAAGTACCACCATCAATTTGTATAAAGATTCGATTTACAATAACTTCTTTACCATTAAGTTGGGTATATACTTTAAAACATTCTTTTTCATTTTGCTTTAGGGTAAAGCTTCTTTTATTGTAAGAAACAAAATGAAATTGAGCCATTTTTTCTGAAGTATAAGTAAAATCTAGTCCATAAGCATAATGTTGTTGAATCCAAGTTAGTGGTTTAATTTTATTGCCTTCGGTTTTTTTTATCCAATAAATACTAATGGGATTGTCTTTATTTAATTGATTTTTAGAAGTGGTATGCACATCATAAAATATCTGATTAGCATCTTTGCTTCTTTCAATTTTAAACAATAATTTTTTAGCGTCTTCTGTTTTATCAGAAAAGCTAAAAAGCAAAGGAAATAATAACATGTAAATCCAATTTCTATTCATAATTAGTATTTATAGTCTGAAGAATGGTTGTTTTCTTCTAAATTAACTCCTAAGGAAAGCACTATTCTGTTTACGAAGTTAAAATACGCCACTACCAAAGTTGCATCTAAAATAGCTGAATCTGACAAACCTAGTTGTTTTAATGCCTCAACTGTTCCGTTATCAAACGCAGGTTGCAACGTTAGTTCTTTTGCATAATCGCACAACAGTTTTTCTTTTTTGGAAAGCGAAACGGAATTATAGCTTATTCTAAAAAATTTTACTTTTTGTTCATCTTTCCAATAGTGGTTTAGTGCTTCGGCATGGTGTATTTGGCAGTAATAACAATTGTTGGCAGCAGAAACAACTACAGCCATCATTTCTCTTTCTGCTCTCGAAAGTTCAGATTTTGAAAACATAATTTCCATGTAGAGATCTATGTGTTTTACAATGCTTTCAGGTCTTAAACTTTGTATTTTATGAACTTCAGCAAGTTTTCCACGTTTTTGTACCAGCTCGTCATAAATTTCTTTAAGCCTTCCGGTAGAATCTTCGTGTTGAATTACGTTAATTTTTGCCATGCTTATTTCCAATTTAAAATTTCTTCAAATGTAAGATGATCTCCGAAATCACTACCATAATAAGCTTTATAAATTAACTGATTTTCATCAATTAAAAAATCTGCCGGCAAAATAGGTTTTGAGTTCACCGATTTAAAATTAAAAAACTTACTAAACATTACTTTCGCCATTTTTACAGGGTTCAGCATGGTTTTAATCATGCCCAATGTAGATTGTTGAACGTTGTATTTTTCATAAATAGTAGAACTTGCATCTGGAATAACAAAAAAAGGTGGTTGTTGTTTTCCGGCATAGTTGGTAATTTCTTCTTTTGATGAGGCAAAAAAAGTGATAACAACAATATTTTTATCATTAAACTCTTGGTATCTTTTAATAAGTTGATGAACCCTTAGATTACAAAACGGGCATGACGCTTCTCTAAAAAAACTGAGATAAACTTTTTTACCTTTAAAATCGGAAAGTTTAATC
>Ga0209231_1000533_pt1 | contig 20488 bp, 19 predicted proteins | sample Deesub45470m_DNA_FD_188086 | JGI IMG/M metagenome (GOLD analysis project Ga0209231, IMG submission 188086) | Deep subsurface microbial communities from North Pacific Ocean - 450_OLKR46/470m Metagenome (SPAdes) (version 2) | ecosystem: Environmental > Terrestrial > Deep subsurface > Unclassified ... | reverse complement strand
TGCCAACGCAGCCAGGATCAGGGTGTTCAATAATGTGCGATGTGACATGGTGGTTCCTTTCTTGAGATTGATAACAAAATGATTTTCTGCACAAGACTATAAGCATAATGCGTGCCATAATTATTTTTAATAGCAAAATCAGTCAGTTGAAAAAACAAGAGGGCGAGTCGTGCACCGACAGTGCGCTATATTCACATACCGTGATACGGTTATGCACCGATTTCGTGCCCCGATGCACCAGTTTTGCTACACTGCGAAAGAGCAGGATTAAGGACTGGAGACGAAGATCGAGAACCCGGACTTCCACTTTGCACCCGATAGCAACTTTACACATCAACATCACTTAAGGAGTCATTCCATGCTGAATGCCAAGGTTTTTGAAGACATCTCCGCCAAATTGAGCGCCGTAACCGAGAGCGGCCCCGCCAAGGACATGGAGAAAAACATGCGCGCTCTGCTGACGCAGGGTTTTGGCAAGCTTGATCTGGTGACACGCGAAGAGTTCGATATTCAATCGCAAGTGCTGGCGCGCGCCCGCGAGCAACTTTCCGTACTGGAAAAGCGCGTGGCGGAACTGGAATCCCAACGCGACGCCGCAGCAAAATAGCATGAGCCTCGCGGTGTTATACAGCCGCGCGTTATCCGGCATGGAGGCCGAACTGGTGACGGTCGAGGTACATCTGGCCAATGGTTTGCCCGGCTTCACCATCGTCGGACTGCCCGAAACCGAGGTTAAAGAGAGTAAAGACCGTGTGCGCGCGGCACTGCAAAATTGCCAATTTGATTTCCCCGCCCGGCGCATCACCGTCAATCTTGCTCCCGCCGATTTGCCCAAGGAAAGCGGACGCTACGATCTGCCGATTGCCCTTGGCATACTGGCGGCAACCGGGCAGATTCCTGCCGGCAAGCTCGCAGAATATGAATACGCAGGCGAGCTCGCACTGACCGGTGAACTGCGTGCCATACGCGGCGCACTGGCGATGACCTATCGCGCCGCCCACTCGGGCCGTGCTTTTATGCTGCCTGAAACCAATGCCGCCGAGGCTGCGCTGGTGGAAGACGCCATCGTTTATCCGGCTAAATCGCTATTGCAGGTCGCCGCCCACCTGTCCGGGCATGAATCTATAAAACCCTACGTCAGCCAGCGACAAACCATTACCCCGCATTACCCCGACATGAGCGAAGTGAAAGGCCAGGAGCAGGTCAAGCGCGCGTTGGAAATTGCCGCCGCCGGAGGCCATAGTGTGCTGATGATGGGGCCGCCCGGCACCGGCAAGTCCATGCTGGCGGCGCGTTTTCCCGGCATCCTGCCGCAAATGACGGAGGCCGAAGCCCTGGAGAGCGCGGCTTTACAATCGCTGGATGGCAGCTTTGATGTAGCAAAGTGGAAAACCCGCCCTTATCGCGCGCCGCACCATACCGCTTCCGGCGTAGCGCTGGTTGGCGGCGGCAGTAATCCACGCCCCGGTGAAATTTCCATGGCCTTGCATGGCGTGTTATTTCTCGACGAATTGCCCACCTTCTAATATTGACAGTATTGTTTTTAGTATTGTCAGAGAATGTTTTAACTTATTGTATCAATTGATATATATGCAATTTCTTGAGTTGCATCAGATTCACCTTCCATGAGCTGGACGCATTGCGTGACTGAATATCGGAATTTCTGTCGATTTGCTTGTACCCCAATTGAATTAAGGCTTTCATCAATTTGCGCACCTAACTCACGACTTAAATAAATAATTCAATAATCTTGCATTAGATGCAATTATCCGTATAATGATTCATGAATGGTGAGACAAGCTCACCATCAATATTGGAGATTCCACTTAAATCGATTTAGAGCTATGGCTAAAAAACTCATGAATTTGGCAGTGCTGCATCAAACATCACCGGACAGCTCATCGCTACCGGAGAATGATGCCGCGTTATTCGAGGACATGATCGCAAAGTGGTCCACTCGCCGCCTAGGTTCACTTCGCCACCAAAAGAGGTCAGTCGTCCACGATATTGCGGTGATCAAAAATATGCTTTTACATGCTGGTGCTGCGCCTTGGTACTGGACAGAAGATGATTTTGACTCATGGTGCGAACACATTGGTGTAGAGCGTGCCTTAGCCGTGTCTAGCCAACGCAAGTATCAGTCTGCCATTCGTTCATTTCTTGACTACATCGTTGACAACGTAAAGTTCAAGAACGAAGTACGCCGTAACTATGGCATTGATTTGAGGCAAATTTGTCATTCTGAAAACTGCATACCACATGTAAACGAGCGGGAGCTGACGAAAGAACGTCCTGCGATGACGCACGAACAGATAGCTACATTTTTTGATGCTATAGATCGCACAATCCATGAAGCTGCAAAATTTCGCGCTAAAGGTCTGCGCCCATTACAACGTGACAAAGCGCTTTTTTTCTTAGTCTATACCGGTGGTTTGCGAATTTCCGAAGCACTTGGCGTCAATATGACCTCTTTCGAGCCGAATAGCAATATACCGGAATTTGGAAAATATGGCTTTGTTAAGGTTTGGGGAAAGGGAAGCAAAGGGAGCGGCAAGAAGTTTAGGCAAGTACCTGTTACTCATGAACAGTTGCCGCCGATCTTGGATTGGTACATTAATAATATTCGGCCGTATTTCATGGTCAACGCTGATGCTAATGAGGATGCACTGTTCCTCTCGGAACGAGGGAACCGTTTAGCCGTATCAACGCTGGAAGCACGCTTTCAACATATCATTGACCTTGCCGGCCTTGGTGGATTAGGAATTACTCCCCACTGCATGCGGCATTCGTCCGTCACGCACGAGAGCTTACGATTTAGCCTGGAGATGAATAGACGCAAACATGGTCACGTCTACAGTGCCACGACCCAAGCTTATATGCACGTCCCAGATCAGATGGTGAATGAAGAAATAACTAAAGTTGTCGGTTCTCAACTGGATCGAATTCTAAACAACGACATCAAAAACAAAAATGGAGAAAATAAATGAGTGAAATACCTAAGAAGCGTCTGTCTTGGCGACTTCGCGTGATGATGGCGGAAAGAAACATCTCAACGGCAACCGAACTTCAACGTCTGCTGGACAAAGCGGGATACAACATTACAAGCTCGCAACTTACACGCGTTATTAAAGATCGTCCAGACCGCATTAGTACGGACTTGCTCGACCATTTGTTGGGCGTATTGAACTGCGACATCAGCGATCTGCTGCGAAGCGATACAGTAACAACAGAGGGCGCAATAAATGAACTCACATCAAACAAAAAAACGCTGCCAGCCAAGCCAAAAAAACTGCGCGTGCGAAGAGAGTCAGAAAACATCGCACCTGGCGAAGACCTCACGGGACCGAAAGTGAGAGCATTTCCTATTCCAGAAAGAAAGAAATAAGGAATGCTAGTCGCAGAATCTGCAATCGTGAAAAAATTGGCACCGCTCCTGACTTGCAGCGACTGCGGCTGCAAAACGCGGCTGGTCGGGAAGAATGACGTGCCACTATGTCGCGCATGCTCTTTGAAGGGCCGGGCATGCATGCGTTGTAGCAAGCCATTGCCCAGAGCATCTAGAACACTTGCGGAAGGTGCACTTTGCGGGTCATGTGTCATATATTATAAAGAACATAAACCATGCCCTGTTTGTGGTCAAATGAGCTTGCGGCTCTCCAGAAACGCAACCAAGGGTTTTTCTGAACAGCCTGTATGCGAACACTGTCAAAGAAAAGGAAATATTACATGTTCTACCTGTGGAAAAAACCGTCATCCAGCAGGATCTCGTGAAGATGGGAAATCTATATGTAAATCCTGCTTAGAGAGAGGTGATAAACCGTTCATTTGCAAAACTTGCGGCAATGAAGGCAAGTCACATAGCAAAATCATGTGTCATGCTTGTTACTGGAGAAAACGTGCCGATTTCCGATTTAAGGATTCGGTCGCACTCTTGACCAACGAGTGGGCTCGGGACGCATTTCGTCTGTTTTACGATGATCTCATCACACGCCAAGATCCCCATGCAGTAGCTACTACAAAACTGGAGCGGTATTTTCTGTTTTTCGCGAAACTGGATGCCTCGTTTGATAACCCAAAAGCGATTACAGCCGCGCATCTAATTGGCTCGCTGGGTGCAGATGGTTTGCGCCGCCATGCAGTCCCTTACGGTTTTTTAGCGAAAGAAAAAATCATTCCGGAAGTAACCCACGAATCTCTCGAAGATTCATCTGAACATCGCCGTCAGGAACTTATACTCTATCAGGCGAAAGACGTGTGGTACGGTCCATTGCTGACGCGTTTTTACCGTCACCTGGAGAAGATAAATGAGCGATATGCGGAGCGAGGCTGGAAAGGAAAAAATCGCAGGTTCGTAGCGCGTACCGTCACCGCAGGTTTACGTGCTGCCTCCGTCTTTCTTGAGTTTGTTGACACGGAACAACACGCCACTAGCTTACAAAATGTGCAGCAGACAGACCTTGACCGATTCTTAGCCGAACATAATGGCTATAGGACTGCCATCAGAGCGTTCCTGCGCTACCTGAATCGGGAGGAAAAATTGTTTCGCAAGTTGTCACAGCCAACCGTTGCGCGCGGATTGCCGGAAGACGTGTTTTTGTCCAGAGACAAATATGAGGAATTGTTGAGAGCTTGGCTCAATCCGAGCGAAGATACATTAAAGGAGTCTTTAATCTGTGCGCTAATGCTGCTATACGCGCAACAGGCAAATAAAATCGTGCGTATGAAACTGTCCGATTTGGCACATGGGCGCGATGGACTATATCGAATCGCGATGGGGCGTACAGAAATTTCGCTTGATAGACGTGTAGGCGAAATGTTAGGCCGCTATTTGGACCAGCGCCGCGCACTTTCAACAATGGAAGACGCAGAGAATAACGAATATTTGTTTACTGGCCGAACCTATGGTGGACACCTCACTGAAGCCGCTGTCAGCTACTATCTCAAAAAACAGGGCGTTTCATCTAGACAGCTTTTTTCCACATCCCTCTATAATGCGTACATGGGTGGATTGCGGCATCCAAAAGTATTGGTAAATGCGTTCGGCATCAGTGTCGAAACTGCAATCAAGTATCTGAACATCATCGACCCGCAACTCGTGCAAGAAATCAATGAGAAGGTTGCGCATGCTTAAGCCATGGTGGTTATATATGATCGAATGCCATGGCGGCGGCATTTACATTGGGATCGCCATCGATGTGAATAGGCGATACGATGAGCACGTAGCCGGTGCCGGGGCGAAGTACACGCGGCTTAACCCTCCAGTGAGGTTGCTCGCAAAACGAGAATATCCGAATAGAAAAAGCGCCGCGCAGGAAGAATATCGGATGAAAAGGCTGTCCACTCTGGAGAAGCATCAATGGGCTTGGGCATTAGGAGTGAGGCCACACGAGCTTTCTAATTTTACTGGGAGTTGATTGATCAAATACATCCATTACCGTGGCTATACCCGATAATTGCGCGAGCATCTCACGGTGTTTTTCTTCAATTCTGCCACAGAGCAGTACACAACGATCTGGTTGTAAAAATCCAGTTAAGACGGCATTTTTAAATATCGTAATATTTCGTGCTATTTGACGATCAAGAGATTTCGCTGTTGAACCTTGAAGAACTAATGTATTAAAACCGATCGGCACATCAGTGACAAATTGACGTGCAAATTCAGCGGTAAATAGATGAGAAAATTCAAGGGTAATGACAGTTTTCCTATCATTTTCAGCCACCATTTCTACTTCAACCGGTTCATCCAAAAAATTCCCGCCATAAAGAATTTCTGTCTGGTTAAAGGTCGCTTCAAGTTGGTCTTCAAACTCTAGTGCCGGAGTGATTTTTGGCAAACGGACCAACCGCTTGAACAGGTAATCCAACGCACCAGATACATCGCCATATCCTTCGGTCAATTCAACTACACCTTCGCTTGTAGCAACCAGACCAGAATTATGCGCTGCCAGCCGAGCGATAGCCTTATCAAATTGTTCAACCTCACGAACATTGGCAAGAGAACGAAACCATTCAGCCCATTCGCGATATACCCATACACTATCCCGTGCTTTGGGCGACAGCGACTTAAAATGGCTTGAAATCAGCCTGTAACCATCCATGCCCAAGGCCCTATAGTGACCACGCCCACCATAATAGGCGAGGACGGCTACGTTCCTGCCCTCAGCTAAAACTGGATCATCAACATATTGCACAACATGAAATCGGAGACTCAAGGCCATGATTTAATTTTCATCATATTGTTGGAAATGAGTTGTGACAGATGCAACTTGCGTTTGCAGAGCGCCTCCGCGAGGTTACGTTGCATGTCGATCGTCACGGTTCTGAGTGGGCGTTTTAGCTCGCAACACTCGCGAATCATTGCGTCATCAGTTTTGGAAATGCGTTCAACCCATTTAGCGACGAGCTTCCATGAAACATGACCGTAAAATGGGTGATGCTGCACAATCAACTCCTGTCTTCCCAACTTTTCGATACTTTTCATTGGGTCGCTTTCTACACCAAGCAATCCGTGCTCGTGATCAAAACCTTGGAAAATAGGGAGATGTGGTGTGACAAAGGTGGCCTTGATGTTACTGCCTCTATCCCAGTTGCCGATAAAAATGTCGAACACGACCAGAGCGGCTGCCTCCTCCGCATAATGCGATGCCGCAGTCACGTATTGTGGTGACAGCAGATCAGGGAGGCGCAATCCGGGTGCGCCCAATTCAAGGCTGGCATATGCTTCACCACTGCCGGTCACGGTGAGTACGCCACTCGCCACGGGAATATGGAGTGTTTGCGCCAGTCGCAATGCGACCAGTTCGCTGTAAACGCAGAATGGTGATTCTGCGCTGTCGAATTTTAGAATAGCATCCAGCGAGCACGACACTGGCGCGGTAACGCCGGGGAATGATTTTTTGCGAATACTGCGAATTTTGTAGTTGGCAGGCATGCTATTGATTGATTACTAAAGAAACTTCAAAAATATTTTCAACGATTTTATCGCGTGAGAGAAATATCTACCCATATCGCACTTGTAATTAAGCCACACATTACAGCATCCAAGCCTCACCCAACGCCTCTGCCTGCTGCAACACAAGTTCAACTGCGGCTTTCTCCTGATCTGGCGGGTACTTGTATTTACGCAGGATACGTTTAACCATCAGCCTCAGCTTAGCACGCACACTCTCACGCTCAGACCAGTCTACGGTCAGATTCTGGCGTAAATTCTCGGTCAGTTCATGGGCAATCTTTTTCAGGGTCTCATCGCTCAGTTCACGCACAGCAGATTCGTTATCTGCCAGCGCATCATAAAAGCGGATTTCATCATCCGTCAGTCCCAGCTCATCACCCCGTTCAGCAACAGCCCTGAACTTTTTGGCCATCTCGATCAGCTCTTCGATGACCTGTGCCGTTTCAATGGCACGGTTCTGATAGCGTTTGATGACGTTACCCAGCAGGTCGGAGAACTTTTTTCCCTGCACCACGTTGCCAGCAAACTTGCTCTTTATCTCGCCTTCCAGCAATCGCTCCAGCATCTCCACCGCCAGGTTACGTTCAGGCAGATTACGCAGTTCAGCTAAAAATGAATCATCCAATATGCCAATGTTTGGCTTATCCAGCCCCACGGCATCGAATATATCCACCACTTCTTCAGACACAACAGCCGAGTTGATGATCTGACGAATCGCCAGTTCACGCTCCTCGTCTGTACGCTTTTTCTGGCTAATTTCCCGCTTGGTCAAGATCACCTTCACAGCCTGGAAAAATGCCACTTCCTCACGTACTGCCTTGGCTTCATCCAATGTGCAGCAGAGCGAGAATGCCTTGCTCATCGCCAGCGCTGTATCAGCAAACCGCTTCTTTCCGTCTTTTTCACCCAGCACATGATTGGCCGCACCAGCCAGACGCTTGTGACCGGAGGTTATAAAATCGCTGTAGTCAAAGCCATGCAACATACCCCGCAGTATGTCCAACTTTTCTTCCAGTACGGCATAGGCTTCAGCTACGTCTACCGTGGGCCGACCACGACCCTGACTGTTTGTGTATTCCTTAAGGGCACTGCGCAACTCATTGGCGATACCAATGTAATCCACGACCAGTCCACCCTGTTTATCTTTGAATACACGGTTGACTCGGGCAATGGCCTGCATCAGGTTATGTCCCTTCATGGGCTTGTCCACGTACAAGGTATGGACGCAGGGAGCATCGAAGCCCGTCAGCCACATATCCCTGACAATCACCAGGCGCAGCGGATCTGAAGGATCTTTAAATCGCTTTTCCAGTCTCTTCTTGACCTGCCCACTGTAAATATGGGGTCGAAGCAAAGCCTTGTCGCTAGCCGAACCTGTCATTACGATTTTAATGGCACCCTTCTCAGGATCGGGGTCGTGCCAGTCAGGGCGTAGCTTGATGATCTCGTTGTACAGGTGGACACAAATATCACGACTCATGGCAACCACCATTGCCTTGCCTGTCTGTGCCTTGTTGCGCTCTTCAAAATGCGAGACCAGATCAGCGGCAACACTGACAATACGTGGCTCAGCACCCACCACTTTCTCCAGTGCCGCCCAGCGGCTTTTAAGAACAGCCTGCTGACTATCCTCCTCACCCTCTGCCAGCTCATCCACTTCGGCATCAATGAGTGGCAACTCTTCGGCATTCAGGGACAGCTTGGCAAGACGGGATTCAAAATAGATGGCAACCGTTGCACCGTCCTCTTTCGACTGCTGCATGTCATAGATGCTGATGTATTCACCGAATACGGAACGGGTATCTCTGTCCTCAGACGATACAGGTGTGCCCGTGAACGCTACAAAGGTCGCATTGGGCAGTGCATCACGCAGGTGCTGTGCATACCCGACTTGATACTTTTCATGTCCTGGCTTGCCTTTCAGGGTCGCCTCAAATCCATACTGGGTCCTGTGCGCTTCGTCAGCAATCACCACGATGTTATGCCGGTCGGACAGTACAGGGAAAGTATCTTCATCTTCACCCGGCATGAACTTCTGGATCGTGGCGAAAACAATGCCTCCCGAGGGACGGTTACTCAGCTTGGCACGCAAGTCTTGCCGTGTTTCCACCTGTACAGGCTGCTCACGTAACAAATCCTGAGCCAGTGAGAACACCCCGAACAGCTGTCCGTCCAGATCATTGCGATCAGTAATCACTACGATGGTCGGGTTTTCCATCGCCGTTTCCTGCATCACTCGTGCAGCAAAGCAAGTCATGGTGATACTCTTTCCTGAGCCCTGCGTATGCCACACCACGCCACCCTTATGTGAACCCCCTGGGCGAGAGGCGGATACAACCTGATTGATGGCTGACCGTACCGCATGAAACTGGTGATACCCGGCAATCTTTTTAATCAGCGTGCCGTCATCTTCAAACAGTACAAAAAATCTCAGGTAATCGAGCAGATATTCCGGTGCCAGCAAACCCCGCACCAGCGTTTCCAGTTCATTGAACTGTCCCAACGGATCAAGCGTGATGCCATCAATAGTGCGCCACTGCATAAAGCGTTCGGCATTACTGGAAAGGCCACCCATGCGTGCCTCAGTGCCATCAGATATAACCAGCACCTCGTTGTACTGGAATATGTCCGGGACTTGTTCCTTGTACGTCTGTATCTGGTCAAAAGCCTTCCAGAGATCAGCGTTTTCATCAGCCGGGTTTTTCAGTTCAACCAGTACCAGCGGCAGACCATTGATAAACAGGATAATGTCCGGGCGGCGGGTATGGTGTGCACCCTTGATGGAGAACTGGTTAATTGCCAGCCAGTTGTTCTTTGCGGGATTCGCCCAGTCAATCAGACGCACGAAGTCGCCACGGGTTTCCCCATCTTTCTGGTACTGAACCGGTACACCCGTCACCAGCAGTTTATGAAAATGGCGGTTGGCAGAGAGTAGAACGGGAATGCCGAGATCAAGAATCTGTTTGATTGCATCCTCACGAGCAGCCGTTGGGATATCAGGATTTAACCGATGAATGGCCTCACGCAACCTGAAGTGGAGCACAACCTGCACATAATCACTTCGCTCAGGACTGCCACCATCCACTGCGATTTCAGGGCCATAAAGGTGCGTGTAGCCAACATCAGTCAGCCAGACCAGCATTTCCTGTTCAAGTTGTTCTTCGGTCATTTTTGATACTTCCAAATTTTGGTTTGGCTCAGCATAGCGTCAGCAAGCGTTATTGACTATTTTAAACAATAGGGCATATAATCCGTTCGCTCATCTACCAATTGCGGTAGAAGGAACTCGGAACCCGCTTTGTTATGCAAGGCGGGTTCTGTCATTTTAAGGCAGGCACTTGCTCTTTTTGTTTTCCAAATCTTTACGCTTCCAGTCGCTGTCCACATAAAACCCCGTGACTAAATAGAAGCTTGTCGGTCTTTCCTCAACAATTACCAGATAATCAGCTGCCCTCGCATAAAGGTAATGCCTCACCTGACCACTGCCTTCAAGGTAACGCCAGCAATCCATGCCTGCTGCTGAATAGTTTTCAATAATCGTTCTTACCCAAGTGATGCGTTCTGCGCGTGGAAAATCGGGCAGCCGAGCTTGTAATTTTTTGTCCTCGCGAGTGATCAGATGCCAGAAGCCCTCTTCCATCGGGCTGCCATCCTTCTTGCTCAGGTTGATGGTTACTTGACGACTATGAAAACGTGGGGATGAATCCAAGAAATTTTGCTTGAACACAGTATAAGCAAGCGTAACAAAAGAATGCCAATCCCCATTGAAAATTATTGTATCCGGTAAAAAATGGATCGGCGGATTACTCACGAGGACCTCCGAGGCTGCCACACAAATATGTTGAACTTTGACTCCTCACGAGGCGTTGAATTAAGCAAGTTCGGGCGATTTTTTTCTATCGCCTTAATCACCGCAAGCTTCGCTTCACTCTTGTCTAGCCCCCTGTGTTTGTAAGCTAATGCACCCAGCAAAAAATCACCCAGCTGCAACAACTCAGATTCATGCGAACGAATCTGTTGCACCGTGCGAATCATACTGTGCGTAAAATCATATTGATCGTTACACAGTACCTCATGTAATTTTTTAACCTTGAGATTGCTGCGTGTATCCTTAATGTCCAAATAAACATCATAGAAACAATCTGGACTGAAAATCTTATTCAGGAGCGAAAAGTACATCTTGTAATAAAACGTATCATGCGATCCGTTATTAAAGCGACCATGATCTAATACAGATTTATTGGGAACAATAAGTGCACGAAAGTGAAGAGGTTCTTCAGCAAAAAACCACTCCACCACTTCCAAAAAAAAGTGCAGGCGAGACATAGAGACCTTACTCCATTTCAACTCCCCATCAGCATGATGCCGCGCTTTAATATCGCGCAGCTCCACCGCCAATCTTTTCACCTGCTCTTTTTTAGTCCATATCGCTCCCAACAACATAACAGGGATATGATCGTGCTCTAAATGACAGGATTCATCACAATAAACGTTAATCAATTCACTCATTTTATTCCTCCAATAGCTCAGGTTCATCATCCGAAATACGCAACTGACCAGAGATAAGGCGAGGGAGCAGCGTGTCACGGAGGGTGACGAGCGTTTGTGCTTGTTTCTCGTTTTCAACAAGACGGCTAAACAATGTACCTGCTGTACCCATAAACTTCTCAAGTACCAATGCGGGTGGCACAAGTGCTGGAATTGGACGAAAAGCTTTTTTGCTAATCTCCATAAAGGTCGAACCGTTAGCCCGCCCTTTGATGATTTCCATATTTTGCCGACACCAAAACAGCATGAACAGCGGCGGCAATTGGCTATTAGGCAACATGCCTATGTAGCCCTGATTAATTGCCATTGGTACTTGTGCGATGGCGAGATAACCAATCGGTGCACGTGAAGACAGCAACAAGGCTCCTGCTGGTAGCAGACCAGAGCTGACCTTCGCCACCCCCTTGTCAGTCAACTTGCGCTCGGTTGTTAGCAATACAGGGGTTTGAATGCCAGACAAATCCTTGGGCGTTGTCCAGCAATGCACACCAGCTTCCCAGTAAGTCGCATCTTTAGTGTCAGGAGTTCCTCCCCCCACACTTTCCACAACATCGCCGAGCGGAGTAACCTTCCACCCCTTCGGCACCAACCCCAGCTCCGACTCCTCAAACCCATCAGGAAACAGCGCAGCCGTAGCCTCGTCCATTCCTTCCGGGGCGATACCTTGTGCCTTGGCGTGTACAGGGTCAAAATCAACAAACCACGACTTGAACAGTGCCTGTGCGATGGCTTCCAGGGTAGCGTTGGTTTCACGCAGGAGAGCGATGCGGTCGTCAAGTGCATCAAAAATCCCAGCAATGTGAGCCTGTTCACTAAGGCTTGGCAGAGCTATAGCCATCTGTCGGAGGTGGGATGGTCCGAAGTGCTTTATAACGCTACCAGTCGCCATCTGTTCTGCCTGTTGAATGAATGCAGCGGACGACAAGAAGGCACGGAGAAATTTGTGGTCAAGCTTGGAGCTTGAACTCCTGAATCGAATAATACCTGTGTATGCGATAGAGCCAACAGTTGCTTCACCCACAACACTAACTCGCCCAAGAGATGCGCTTGTACTGATTAGTAAATCACCTTCCTTTAACGCAAAATGACTCCATTTTTTCTTCACTTTTTCGGGGTCGAGGAAGTTGCAAGCCTCCAATTTCACCAATGGAGTTTCGATGTTCCTCAAGCGCAATAGAGGAATACCCGTATCGTGAAAGTCCATTGCTAAAATGCCGGGGCCTTCTTGAAAATCGGTGACCTCATCAAGTGGTAGAGCCTCCCAATCATCAGGGATTTTATTTCTAATCTCTACGCAGGCTGGACTATCAGAACTCATACCCCAACCCTCCCAGCTTCTGGCGGATCAACTGGTCAAGCTCCACTCCCTTTGCCATCTGCTCCCCCATCTTTTCCGTGAGGGCCTGCATCTTGTCGGCGAAGTCTTCATCGTTGTCTTCCACTGCCTCTGCACCCACATAACGTCCCGGGGTAAGGACATGCCCATGTTCTGCAATCTCAGCCAGCTTAACGCTGCGGCAATAACCAAGGGTGTCCAGATATTCACCTGCACCCACTTCGCCACGCCATGCTGCCACAGTTGCAGCAATCCGATCAATGACTTCATCGGTTAACTCAGTCTGAACTCGGCTAATCATGGTGCCTAGCTTGCGGGCATCAATAAACAGCACTTCGCCACGGCGAGAGGTCTTCTGTTTTGCGAGGAACCATAGGCAAGCCGGAATCTGAGTATTGAAGAATAGCTGACCAGGCAGAGCAATCATCACCTCGATCACATCGGCATCGACCATTGCACGGCGTATGTCGCCTTCACTGTTCTGGCTGGAACTCATAGAGCCATTTGCCAGCACAATGCCTGCACGTCCAGTAGGTTTGAGGTGGTACAGCATGTGTTGCAGCCACGCATAGTTTGCATTGCCTGCGGGTGGATCACCAAACTCCCAGCGTGGATCACCAGTCAGACTGCCATGCCACCAGTCACTGATATTGAAAGGAGGATTGGCAAGAATAAAATCGGCACGTAAATCAGGATGCTGATTCTTGGTAAATGTGTCGCCTGGTTCGCGTCCCAAATTAAAATCGATGCCACGTATGGCAAGGTTCATTGCCGCCAGCCGCCATGTAGTCGGGTTGGATTCCTGCCCGAAGATGGCCACATCACCCAGCTTACCACCGTGTGACTCAATAAATTTCTCAGACTGAACAAACATACCGCCTGAACCACAGCAGGGGTCGTAAACTTTTCCGTGATGGGGAGCGAGGACCGCTACCAGTGTTTTAACGATGCTGGCAGGGGTGTAAAACTGACCCCCGCGCTTACCTTCTGCACTGGCAAACTGACCGAGGAAGTATTCATAGACCTGACCCAGTACGTCACGTGCTTGCCCTGCGTTGCTGCCAAAGCCGATAGTGGAAACCAGATCAACTAACTCACCCAGCTTACCGTCAGGCAACTGTGCACGAGCATAGCGTTTGTCAAGGATGCCCTTGAGTTTGGGATTCTCAGTTTCAATAACCACCAGCGCCTCGTCAATACGCTTGCCGATGTCAGGTTGTTTAGCAGCTGCACGTAACGCTTCCCAACGGGCAGACTCAGGCACCCAGAACGCATTCACCTCAGTATAGTAGTCCCGATCTTCCAGTTCGACAGCCAGTAATTCAGGGGAGGAATCATGCAGGTAATAATCATCAGATTTATCGGCAAAACGACGTTCCAGTTCCGCACGACGGGCAGCAAAGGTATCAGATACGTATTTAACGAAAATCAGACCCAGTACAAGGTGCTTATATTCAGCCGCATCAATATTGGCACGTAGCTTATCGGCAGTTGCCCACAGGGTTTTCTTGATGTCATCGAGCATTTAGTTTCGTCTGTATGTGTGGCAGTAGGGGGATTATAGTTTGCCATTGCGGCATGGGGTTCACTTTTCAGTGCTTTTAATGAGAGGTGGCGGCTCAACTTCGATTAATCACCGAACATATGACGCTCCTTGCACCTTCTTGATATGATGAGAATAGTTTTGTGGTCATATTTGTGTATTTGGGAGATATTCTATGAAGTTAGTATCTGCAAAAGTTGGTCCGTTCCGCTCAATCAATGCTGAACAGACAATAGGTATAGACCCAGAGGTAACGGTGTTGGTGGGCATGAATGAGGCCGGTAAAACGGTATTTCTCAAGGCCTTGCATAAGTCAAATGATGCAATGGGAATTGAGAAATTCAACCTAGTCGAGGACTATCCTCGCAAAAATCTTACGGCTTACACCAAAAAACACGCTATCTCACCGGAGGCGGCAACAAAACTTACATATCAACCGACAGCGGAGCTTATCGCCAAAATCAATGCCGAGCTTCATACCGAATTGACGCCAGATTTTCTGTTTTCCGTTGATTGCAAATACGATAATATTCGCAGTATTTCAATAGTGGTGGATGAGTTGCCAGTAATCAAGGCATTGGCAAACTCACCTGGGTTGAGCACTGACACAGTAGAGGATATTAAGAAAGCCAAAACAGTGCGTCAGATTGCAGAGCGGCTAGCCGAGGGCGAGCGCACCGAGGCAGACAAGGTGTTTTTAGCTTCCATCGCGGCACGGATTGCAAAGACTGAATGGCCAAACATCATGCAGAACGAAGTCTATACGTGCCTTAGTATTCACATCCCTAAATATCTCTATTTCAGCGACTACGATCTTCTTCCGGGGAAGCTCAACCTCGTTGACTTAGCCAGTCGAGTTGCTGCTGCAAATGCAAATCCAGCTACTGCCCAATCTCAAATTAAGCCACACCATCAAGCAGTCCTTGCGCTACTTCGCATGGCCGATGTTGATCTGTCTGAAATTACAGGCACCAGTGGCTATGAGGTAATGAAAGCCAAGATAGAGGCTGTATCGATAAGTCTGACAGATCAAGTTCTGGAGTTCTGGAAGCAAAACGAGGATCTCGAAGTCGAGGTAGATATTAAGCCGGACACGACAGATGAGGCTCCATTTAATCATGGTCCAAATTTATATCTGCGCATCAAAAATCGCCGCCACCGTGGCGTTAGTACGCCGTTCGATCAGCGTAGCCGAGGCTTCATCTGGTTCTTTAGCTTCCTTGTCTGGTTTGACAGCGTACAACACCAGCTCAACCCCGCAGGAACAACGAACCACTCCAATCTTGTTTTACTGTTGGATGAACCCGGGCTGGCACTGCATGCTTTGGCACAGGCTGACTTCTTGCGCTACATCGACAACCTATCCAAACAGCACCAAGTAATTTACACAACTCACTCACCATTCATGGTGAATTCTGATCGATTGCATCAGGTGCGAGTTGTTGAGGATCAAGCTACTGTAGGTACGGTGATATCAGACAATTTGTCCGGCTCAGACCAGCGGACAATTTTTCCACTGCAAGCTGCACTTGGATGGACAGTTGCTCAAAATCTTTTCATCTCGAAGCAAAACCTGCTTGTAGAAGGGCCATCAGAATTGGCGTATCTTCAGTGCGTATCAGCACTGTTGGAAGCTCAAGGCGCTACAGGACTGAAGGACAGCGTAACCATCGTTCCAGTTGGCGGCCTCAGTAACTTGGTAACGTTTGTATCACTGCTGGGTGCAAACGGATTGCAGTTGGGCATACTGCATGACTACAGCGGTCATACGGATCAAAAACTTGAAGACTTGGTGAAGCAGAAGCTGCTCGCGAAGAAGTCCATCTTTAATGTTTCTCAATTCCGCGATATTAAAAATCTGGGGCAGGACACCATAGCTTCTGATGTCGAAGATTTATTTGAAGTATCTGTTTACTTGGAATATTTCAATAAGACCTATGCCAAACAATTGGGGGATAAATCAATTAAATTGGCAGACCTACCTCAAGGAGATCGCATCGTGCATCGTATCGAACGAGCCCTTGAAATAAATGACATCAAAGTTCGCACTTCTGGTGGTTTTAATCACTACTTGGTCGCAGCGACGTTTGGCAGCTCGCCTCCAACGAAACTCGACGACGCCACAGTGACCAGATTCAGTGCCCTCTTTGATTCAATAAACAAAAATTTCAGTAAATGAAAGTTATAAATCAGCCAGAAGGAAAACTTGTTAAGTTGGCTAATGTTGTGTCTATTGTCTATGATTAGAAGAGAGATTGAATAAAAATGCGGCGCGGAGAATAAATCCGCACCCACTTGGAACCTCTTTGAATTGTCACCCGACAACCTGCGTATTCGGAGCATCGTGACCGGTTGTTACGTCCCGAATTGATTCAGGCTCATTAACCCGGCCTATTTGAGGCGTGACAGCGGGGTTTGTCCCGCGTGGAAATCGGAGTAACTCGCTTCTCATATAAAGCGCGACACGAATACCGTAAAACAAATGAATCACCCGGTGGATTTCGCCGGGTGATTCAGCATTAGCAATGAGTTGCGGCAAATCAGTCCCTATGGTTTTCCCATGGGTGATCAGGATCGACAGTCGTACACTCACCCAGCCACCGGCAACTCACCCCAGTCCGTCGTGTAGCTCGGTGAGCAGCGGCATTGATCGTCAGCATGGTATATCGGAATACATGTACGCTGATAACGCAAATAAACTTGTTACCTTATAATCATAATGTATCAAGTTGTGTTATTATTTTTACATTAATCTTGGGCTTAAAGAGTGCTGCCACAGGCGCGCCGATAACTGTAATGTCACAAGTCACTCGCGATTACCTACATCCTTCCGAAATAGACAAGCTGCTCTCAGCCGCTAAACTGTCTCCACGGCATGGCTTGCGGAATCATTTAATGATTTTATTAGCTTACCGGCATGCGTTGCGCATTTCCGAAGTAACCGATTTGCGTGTATCCGATGTCAATCTCGATGAAGGGCGTATCTACTGTCGCCGCCTTAAAGGATCGGTATCCAACACGCACCCAATGGATGGTGACGAAATTCGGCTTTGTCGCCGCTGGTTTAAGGTACGACCAAAAACAGCTATCGATTTCGTCTTTGTATCTGAGCGTGGCTCACCCTTAACGAGGCAGTCAGCATGGCGAATAGTGGCTGAGGCAGGTGAGCGTGCAAAACTCGATTTGGACATACACCCGCACATGCTCAAGCATTCCTGCGGATACTATTTAGCTAACAAGGGGCTGGACACACGTTTGATCCAGGACTACATGGGGCACAAGCAGATTCAAAATACCGTTCGCTATACAGCTACTAATGCAAAGCGGTTCGAGGGATTGTGGGGGTAAATGAAAAATTTTATTAATATGCCAAAAGGCAAATTCTAGTCCGTACCACTATATATAGTATTGGCTAAAGGATTATATACAACATAGTGTAGGTGTTGCATGTTGAAAGAATAGGCATGTGGTAATACGCTAAAATGACACTTGACAATATAAACCGCAGCCTTGAATATAAACTAAATTTATTGTAAAAAACTGCAAAATCGTTATAATGCGCGGCGTTTTTGTCGGCGCGGCTTGTGCGTAATTTGACACTGCGAATTGACGCTGCCATTTATTTGTTTGCAAGTATGGCATAACTACTGGGATTAATTTTGTTCGCTCCAATATATGAAAGTTGTGTGGAAAATGCCATGTCGTGGGCGGTCAGGGGGAATGTCGTCCTTCAACTCACCAATACTGGCTATGGATTTTCCTTTTCGGATTGGAGTTCACTGATTAATGCCAACAATAGAGAGTTCTTATATAAGACCCCTAGGTGTCAGCGTATTCGTCAATGGAATGTCGATGAAAGGCTTCAGCAATTATCTGATGCTGGTTATTAATTCTACTGGTAAATAAGATATGTCTGAAAAACCGTCTTGGCACGCCGATGCGGAGCAAATTGCTAAGCTTGTGAATATGACTGAACTCTTTCATAAGTATGTTCAGCTAAACGGCTCACCTCTTCAACTTTCCATTCTTAATGAGTCAAGGTATCTCGCTAGAGCTTTGAGCGAGGTGCTGAGCCTTGTAGCCACCGCTGATAATATTCAAAACGCTAGTCACAACAAAAAAATTGACGAAGCGATAGGGCGTGCGAAATTGGCTGCAAGCTCATCACTAAATGACATTATAGACACGATACTAGAAGTGACTGTAATGGCTATTGTGGCAATTGAAAAAAAATTGCGCAAAGGTGATTTTGAAGCATACATTTTTGAGTACCTAGATGAAGAAAATCTGAAGCGCTACAAAAATTATTTGAATGCATATAGAAACCTTTCAGAGAAGGTCGCAGTTTCTCGATCTAATCGGGAGCGTAGGGTTGATATTTATCTTGCCATATTGGAGGACTTTTTCAACAATTCCAACTCAAAACATACTTCTGATTTGACGGTTGTTGTAGATTTCTATCGAAGATTGCGAGAGTTTGAAATCGTCGTGATAACAAATTTTAACAATTCAAAATCATCAGCTGGTAATTAAGTGTGTCCCTTTCCCTTGCAGCCCTAGATCTTTCAGAATGCTACGTAGTATTTCAAGTGAAAGTAAAGCTTACTAGCGAATCTCAATTTCGCATTGTTTCTGCTGAAATGCTTGCGCGTGGTAAAGCTTTAATTCAGGGCGTTACAAACAAAGAGTTTGATTTACCAAGAAGTTTTAAGGAATTTACTCCTGAAATTTGCAAATCTAATCTTGTGCAAGTATGGATTGATTGGCTTCTTTCCAAGGCATCCGAAGCCTTGGACGAGTTGCCAAATGATGTAACATTGGCAATAAATTTTGACCCACTAGAAATATCATCCGCTGGATTTCAAAATGCTATAGAGCAGAAGTTGAATGATGGAAAACTTACGCGAATATATCTTGAGATTACAGAGCAGTCTCCTGTTAATGACGAGACAATGCAGGTAATTTGGGCGTTGCATCGAGATGTAAGCCTTAAAATATCAATTGATGACTTTTGTAAAATGCCAGAATCTGCGCCAGGAAAGGTTCAGGCTGACGAACCGGCACATTCGCACGTTTACTATTTGGCGACCCTTCCTGTAAAGGAGGTGAAAATTGATATGAGTTGCGCCAAAATAATTGAACAGAACGATGGGCATCCAATTGAGCAATTAGTAAAGTGGATTTGTTGTCTCCCGAACTTGATGGACGATATTCAGGTGGTCATGGAGGGTATTGAGGATGATTTTCCATTAACATTCTTGAGTCAATATATAAATAATGACAAAATCCTCTTTCAGGGATATCGCTACGGAAAACCAATGCGACTCGCTGATTTGATTGATAGAATCACCCAAAATAACCAATCATCAATTTAATAGTGAATCCAGGTTTAATAGGGTTGATTTTTGATCATGGCTGAACATAACGTCATTGTGTGAATATTGGAAGATTCCAAGAATATTAGAAATTCCCAGTAGGAATTTGACCGCAGCGTGCTGGAAGTATTGCGCGAACCACTGGAGTCAGGACACATCACCATTTCGCGCGCCGCCCGGCGCGCCGAGTTTCCCGCGCAATTTCAACTCATCGCAGCGATGAATCCCTGTCCGTGCGGCTACCTGGGTCACTACAACGGCAAGTGCCGCTGCACGCCGGATCAGGTAACACGCTATCGCAGCAAGATCTCCGGCCCGCTGCTGGACCGAATCGACATACAGATAGAAGTGCCCGCCGTGCCGCAAAATGATCTGCTGGGCAAGGCGTCAGGTGTAAGCAGTCTGTCCATACAAACCCGGGTAGAGGCCGCAAGATTGCGTCAACTGGAACGACAGCAAAAAGCCAATGCACAGCTCTCGGTAACTGAGATTGAAGCCTACTGCACGCCGGATGCACAAGGCATAGACTTGCTGAAGCACGCTATCAGTCGTCTCAATTTTTCCGCGCGTGCCTATCATCGCGTGCTCAAGGTGGCGCGCAGCATCGCCGATCTGGAAAACAGCACGGCCGTCACCCGTCAACATATTGCCGAGGCAGTGCAATATCGTCGCCTGAATTTCTGAATAATTTACGGCGCCAAGCCTGATATATCCGGGCGCTGCCGCGACGACAC
>Ga0209231_1000531_pt1 | contig 20534 bp, 20 predicted proteins | sample Deesub45470m_DNA_FD_188086 | JGI IMG/M metagenome (GOLD analysis project Ga0209231, IMG submission 188086) | Deep subsurface microbial communities from North Pacific Ocean - 450_OLKR46/470m Metagenome (SPAdes) (version 2) | ecosystem: Environmental > Terrestrial > Deep subsurface > Unclassified ... | reverse complement strand
TAATCAGCCTGCTGGCCGGGAACACCAGCAAAAAGGTGCTGCCCTGATTTTCGTCGCTGATGATCTCCAGCGTTGCCTGATGGCGCAGTGCGATATGTTTGACGATGGCCAAGCCCAGCCCCGTGCCGCCGGTCCCCCGCGAACGACTGCGATCCACCCGGTAAAAGCGTTCAGTCAGACGCGGGATATGCTGCGCAGCTATGCCTATGCCGCTGTCCTGCACCGAGAACACCGGCTGGCCCGCGCTCAACGCCCAGGATAACTTTATTGTGCCGCCCTCCGGCGTATAGCGTATCGCATTGCTGACCAGATTACTGAAGGCGCTATGCAACTCGTCGCGATTGCCACACAAACGCTCGGGGCCAAGCAGTGTCAAGCTATGCTGATGCCGCCCCCCGCTCAATAACTGCCCCTCCTGATACACTTCACCGAGCAGCGCCTGCATATCGACCGTCTCTGTCCGCAACGGGCTCTGATCGCTTTCCAGCCGTGACAGAATCAACAAATCCGAGACCAGATTATCCATGCGGCGCGTTTGCTCGGCCATGAGCTGCAAGGCATGACGGATATTGTCGGGGCTCAGATCCTGCATATCCTGCAAGTTCTCGACAAAGCCGTTCACCACGGTCAGCGGCGTGCGCAGCTCATGCGACACGTTCGCGACAAAGTCGCGGCGCATGGTTTCAATTCGCTCCAATTGGGTGATGTCATGGCTGAGCAGCAAGTGCTTGTTACCCCCGTAAGGAATAAGCTTGATGGACAACACCATGTCATCATGGCGTGCCGCTTTCATCACCAGCGGTTCATGAAAGTTGGCCGCTTGCAGATATTCGATAAATTCAGGCTGGCGCACCAGATAGGTAATGTCCTGCATGATGTCACGCCCGGAATTCAGGCCGAAGTGCTGTTCAGCGAGCGGATTGCACCACTCGATTCGACTGAATTCGTTGAGGCTCACCACCCCCTCCGGCAGAGCGGCAGTAGCTTGTTCAATATGTTGCAACTCGGCAGCCAGCTTTTGCTTGGTCTGGTTATGCCGTTTGACCATTTTTCTCAACCGCGAGAACACCTCATCCCAGATGCCATCCGCTTCAGGGATTGTTTCCAGACGCGCATCATTCAGCCAGAGTCCCAGTTTATACAGTTGCCTTGCACGGTACGCCATCACCAGCAGCAACACCAGCAGCATGAACAGCAAGGCTGTCGTAACCGAGAATACAATCCACAGCAGCGATGCTGCCAGCGCGGCATACACTAAGGGCGAAATCACACGCAACCAGAAATCCTGCAAAATTTATCCTCAGCCAGTCCAGAAAAATCCACGAAAACACCAACCGTGCTTTCATCGTTTTGTGAATGAAAACGCCTTGTTGCCTATTTGACCGAAAACCGGTAACCGCTACCGCGCACAGTCTGAATCAGGCTATCCAGTCCCGTGGCTTCGAGTGACGCACGCAGCCTGCGGATGTGCACATCTACTGTACGCTCCTCGACAAATACTTGCGTCCCCCACACCTGATCCAGCAATTGCGTGCGACTATACACCCGCTCCGCGTGCGTCATGAAAAAATGCAGCAGCCTGAACTCGGTCGGACCCAGCTCCAAAGCCTGCCCCTTGGCCGTCACGCGATGCGAATCAGACGACAATTCCAATCCTCCTGCTGCCACTTTTTCGTCTGCCAGCACAGGAATATGGCGACGCATCACGGCGCGTATTCGTGCCATCAACTCACGCGGCGAGAAAGGTTTGGTAATGTAATCATCCGCGCCCGACTCCAGACCCAGCACCTTATCGCGCTCATCACCGCGCGCGGTCAGCATAATAATCGGAATGTCGCGGGTGCGCGCTTCGCTGCGCAGTTGTTTTGCAAGAACGACGCCACTGGTCGAGGGCAGCATCCAGTCCAGCAGGATCAAATCGGGCGCATGATCGCGTATCTGCTGCCATGCTTCTTCCGCGTCATCGGCGCGCAAGGCCACAAATCCAGCCTGGTTGACATTAAAAACCAGCAATTCCTGTATCGCCGGTTCGTCTTCGACAATCAAAATTTTCGCGCTCATCATTACTCCTTCAGTTGAGGTTGCCAGAGTATGAAGAATTTGTGACAGGAAGATGACAACTTTTATGTTTCTCTATGTACAGCATGATGGCGACGCATCCGTGCCGGCAATAATGAACCTGCCAGCATGCCAGTCATGCTCATCAGCAGTCCCACCAATTGAGGCGGCCAGATATCGCCGCTATAAAACCGCTCCATCAGCAACCAGGAAGTCAGACCCAGAATAATGGAAAGCATGGCACCTTGATTATTGGCGCGTTTCCAATAAAGCCCGAACGCCAGCGGCACGAAGGCGCCCACCAGGGTAATTTTGTAGGCATTCTCCACCATCTTGAAGATGCTTTCATTTGAATCCAGCGCGAACCACAACACGATGCAGCCGAATGCCAGCATGATGATGCGTATGGTGCGCAGCATTTGTTTGTCGCTCATGTGCGGGAACACGAAATGTTTGAGGATGTTCTCGGTAAACATCACCGAAGGCGCCAGCAAGGTTGCAGAAGCCGTGCTCATAATCGCCGACAACAGTGCGCCGAAGAATAATACCTGTGCGACCAGCGGGGTATGCAGCAGTATCAGGCTGGGCAACACCATCTGCGTGTCCGTTTCTATCAGATCACCGAACACTTTGGGGTCGATCAGGGTCGCGGCATAGACCAGAAACATCGGCACAAAGGCAAAACCGAAATACAGCACGCCGCCCAGCACAGCACCGCGTACCGCTGTTTTTTCATTCTTTGCCGAGGTGATGCGCTGGAATACGTCCTGTTGCGGGATGGAACCCAGCATCATGGTCAGTGCCGCGCCGATGAAAGGTATCCAGACTTCATAGCCGCCCTGCGGAAAAAATTGCAGTTTTCCGGCAGTCTGCGCATGGCTGACCACATGGTTCACGCCCCCTGCCTCGCTGCTGACCAGCACGCCGATCAGCAGCAGAGCCGCCATGATGACGGTCATCTGCACAAAATCCAGCAGGGCGATAGACCACATGCCACCGAACAGGGTATAGGTCAGCACGATAGCCGTGCCTATCACCATGCCGGTCGATTGCTCAATCGCACCGCCGCTGACCATGTTGAATACCAGCCCCAATGCCGTCACTTGCGCCGCAACCCAGCCGAGGTAGGAAATCATGATGCAAACAGTCATGATCAGTTCCACCGTGCGGTTATAGCGCGCCCGGTAATAATCACCTATCGTCAGCAAGTCCATGCGATACAGACGCCCTGCAAAAAACAATCCGGCGATAATCAGACACATGCTCGCGCCGAACGGGTCGGCGACGACCCCGCTCAATCCTTCCGTGACAAAGGTAGCCGGAATCCCCAGTACCGTTTCCGCGCCAAACCAGGTAGCGAACACGGTCGCCGTAACCACAGGCAAAGGCAGATTGCGCCCCGCCACCACGAAATCACGGGAGTTATGCACGCGCGTCGAGGCATAGATGCCGATACCGATGGAAAACAGCAAATACAGGATGACGAAACTGATAAGCATGGTGGTGAGTGGTGAGTGGTAAGTGGTAAGTGGTAAGTGGTGCGAATTTTAACAGCCGCACAACGAAAAAGGCCACCTTTCGGTGGCCCCTACAAGCTACAAGCTACAAGCTACAAGCTACAAGCTACAAGCTAATAACGCTTACAGCTCTTGAGCGTGATCCGCCAGATATTTGGCTACGCCCTCAGTGGAGGCATTCATGCCTGCCTTGCCTTTGTTCCAGCCGGCGGGGCAAACTTCGCCATGGGCTTCGTGGAATTGCAAGGCATCTACCATGCGCAGCATTTCGTCGATGTCGCGACCCAGCGGCAGGTCATTCACCACCTGATGGCGCACCACGCCATGCGTATCGATCAGGAAAGAACCACGGAAGGCCACGCCGCCTGCTGCTTCCACATCGTATGCCTTGCAGATTTCATGTCTGATGTCGGCAACCAGAGGATAGCCAACCTGGCCGATACCACCCTTGTTAATCGGCGTATTTTTCCAGGCCAGATGAGTAAACTGTGAATCGATGGAAACACCGATAACTTCCACGTTGCGGCTCTTGAATTCAGCCAGACGGTGATCGAAAGCGATCAGTTCTGAAGGACAAACAAAAGTAAAATCAAGAGGATAGAAGAAAACTACCGCCGCTTTACCGGCAGTGTAGCTTTTCAGATTGAAGGATTCGTTGATTTCGTTATTGCCCATTACTGCTGCGGCTGTGAAATCTGGTGCTGCCTGACCGACGAGAACTGCCATGTTTATCTCCTGAGAATTGAATGAATTGGGTGACGCAATTTAGGGCATTCGTTCCATCACGTCAACCTTGCGCGTTTTGTGGGATATATTTTCCATTGACCGCAAACTGCACACGGTGCAACTGTGCATACACCCCGTCCCTTGCCAGCAATTCTGCGTGGTTACCGATTTCGGCGATTTCGCCTTTTTGCAGCACGACGATGCGGTCGGCTTTTTCTATGGTGGACAAACGATGCGCGATGACCAGCGTGGTGCGCCCCTGCATCAGGGTTTCCAGCGCGGCCTGCACATGGCGTTCGGATTCGGAATCCAGCGCGGAAGTCGCTTCATCCAGAATCAACACCGGCGCATCCTTAAGTATCGCGCGGGCAATCGCGATGCGCTGGCGCTGACCGCCTGAGAGTTTCACGCCGCGTTCGCCAACCAGCGTGCTCATGCCTTCCGGCCATTCGCGGATGAATTCCATCGCGTGCGCAGCCGTTGCCGCTGCGATAATTTCTGCCTCGGAGACTGCCCTCATCTGCCCGTAGGCGATATTCGCCGAAATCGTATCGTTAAACAGCACCACTTCCTGACTGACCAATGCAATGTTGGCGCGCAGGCTGGTCAGCGTCAACTCCGTCAGATTATATCCATCCAGGCGTATTTCACCGCCCGTTGCGCTATAAAAACGCGGCACCAGATTGACCAGCGTGGTCTTGCCGCTGCCGGATGCACCGACAAAGGCGACATTCTCCCCGGCGCGAATATCCAGGCTGATATTTTTCAACACCGGACGCGCATCGGGCGCATAGGAAAACTGCACCTTATCGAAATGCAACTCGCCGCGCACCCGGCCGGCCACCACCTTGCCTTCATCCGTTTCGCCCAGCGTATCCAGCAGGGTAAATACGCTTTCCGCCGCCGCCAGTCCGCGCTGCAAATATTCACTCACCCCCGTCAGGCGCTTGAGCGGCGCGGTCAGCATCAGCATCGCCATGATGAAGGAAACGAAGCCGCCTACCGTGACTTCATCCGCGTTGGACTGCAAGGTGGCCAGATACACCACGACAGCCAGCGCGATTGCCGCGACCATCTGCACGATGGGTACGTTGGCAGCAGCGGCAGAAGCCTGTTTCATCGCATGGCGACGCACCCAGTTAGCCTGCTGATGAAAGCGATCGCGCTCATACTGCTGACCACCAAACAGCTTGACCACCTTGTGCGCGGACACACTTTCTTCGATCACTTGCGTCATGTCGCCCATGGACTGCTGGGAATCGCGACTGGAAAGACGCATGCGTTTGCTAATAGTGCTGATGATCAGGGCGATGACTGGCGCCATCAGCAGTGTCAGCAGCGTCAACTTCCAGTTGAGATAGAACAGCCAGCCCAGCAAGCCCGCCATGACGATACTGTCGCGCACCGTAATGGTCACCACCGTCGTTGCCGCCGTGGTCACCTGAGTAACATCGAAAGTCAGCTTGGAGAGCAGCGAACCGGTGGCGTGTTCGTCGTAATACCCGGTCGGCAGGCAGAGCAGCTTGCGGAACATCTCCTCGCGCAAATCCATCACCAGCTTATTGCCCACCCAGCTGATCGCCAGCGTGCCGACAAAGGTCGCAATGCCGCGCACCAGAAAAATCAGGATAATGACCAGCGGCACGATGCGCATCATCGCCTGATCCTTGTGGACGAACGTGCCGTCCAGCATCGGTTTCATCAGCGCAGGCACCAGTGGCTCAGTAGAAGCCACCACGATCATCCCCAACAATGAGATTGCGAAGGTACGCCAGTAGGGTTTGACGTATTTCAGGAGGCGGAAATAGAGTTGGGTGCTGGATAAATTCATAGGCCGCACTCTATCAGAAAAGCACCTTTTCCGGCACACGGAGCACAACCCGCATCAATGACTTGCTAAAATATTAGCATATGCTAATATGTATCGCTATTAATTCTGGAGTTGTCCATGTTTACCAATACCCTCAAGGAAGTAGAAGCCTCTGAACTCGCCCATTGGGTGAATGATGCAAACCACAAACTGCGCGTAATCGATGTGCGTCAGATGCAGGAAATTTCCACGGGCACCGTACCCAGCGCCGAGCCACTGCCGCTGCACATACTGCCCGCCAGGCTACACGAGTTATCTCCGGAGGAAAAGCTGGTTATGGTGTGCCGCAGCGGCGCCCGTTCGGCACAGGCCTGCCTGTTTCTCCAGCAACAGGGATTCTCGAACGTGTACAACCTGCGTGGCGGGATGATGGGCTGGATGCAGAGCGGTTTATCCGCCTGTCAGCCGGGCTGAGCACCGCGCACAGCATAATTCTTCAGCAATTCAGACAGGAAATATCATGAAATCAAACAAAATATTCTGGGCGCTTGCCATCATAGTGGCCACGGTTTTTGGCATGCAGCAACTGCAAGCTGCGGATGGCGTGGACGTAAAGCTGGCGCAAAGCATGAACATGCAAGGCGCGCTGTTGCTGGATGTACGCGAACCTGACGAATATTCGGCAGTCCATGCAACGAATGCGAAATTGATCCCCCTGGGGCAACTGGAGTCACGCCTGCAGGAAATTGCGACCTATAAAGATCAGCCCGTCGTAGTTATATGTCGTTCCGGCCGCCGTTCGGCACAGGCTGTTGCCATGTTGAAGGAAGCAGGTTACAGCCAGGTCAGCAACGTAAAAGGCGGCACGCTCGCGTGGGGAAAAGAAGGGCTGTCAGTCGTACGGATGTGATCCCGCATTCGGCAAGACGGGCGATCAATCCCCCCGGCTTACGCAGCTTCCCCTTATAGATCGATGCCCGGCTGAGCGCGCATGCCGGCACGGAAGGCGTGTTTAATATCCTGAATCTCGCTCACGGTGTCCGCCATGTCCAGCAGACATTGCGGCGCAGCGCGCCCGGTTATCACCACATGCTGATTGCCCGGGCGCGATGCCAGATCGGCGCACACCTGCTGCGCATCCAGATAACCGTAATTGAGCAGATAAGTCAGCTCATCCAGCACTACGAGATGCAGCGAAGCGTCACGCAACATCTGCTGCGCCACCACCCAGCCACACTGTGCGCTGGACACATCCGCCTCGCGATTCTGGGTATCCCAGGTAAAGCCATCGCCCAGCACATGCCACTGCACGCCGGGCTGATCGCCTAAGAAACGCTCTTCGCCGGTATCACGACGGCTCTTGAGAAATTGCGCCACGCCCGCCTTGTAACCGTAGCCCAGCGTGCGCGCCACCATACCGAATGCCGAACTGGATTTACCCTTACCATTGCCGGTCAGCACCAGCAACAGCCCTTTGTCCTGCGTAGCATGTGCAATCGCCGCGTCCACCACGGCCTTTTTGCGCACCATGCGTTTCTGGTGCTGGGCGCGGCTATCGGTCATCGTTTAAGAGGCTGTTTGCGTATTCGTGTGGCGTGTGAACAGCGCATACAGAATGGCAGCAGGGATCAGGTATACGACTGCGCCGCTGACATACGGCAGGTAGTATTGCGCGATCTGTGCCGCATATTGGGCGACGCCCATATCAGCATAGCGCCCCGAAAACAGGTAGAAGGAACCGTTGGACAGGATAAAGGCCACGTTGAGCGCCGCGAATGCTACGCCGGCAAATACCGCCAGACTGCGCAGGCTGTTGTTATGGATGCGCGCATAATAACGGCCCGCAAACCACAGAGCCGCATAGGTTGGAATCAGAAACCAGTAGGCCGGAGTCACACAAAAATCATCTACGCCCAGATAGCTGATCGCAACATAATCCAGTACGCCCGCCTCCAGAATCAATGCGCCCAGCAGCAGCGGACTGGAAATCAGGAATCCCGCCAACAGGAACACCGCCAGCGAGGCATCCGGCAAATGCAGCGCACTGCCGAAATGGTGCATACGCGTGGCAGCCATCAAGGCAATCAGCGTGGCCAGAATAGCGATTTTTTTAATATGAATAGTGTTCATTACATCTCCTTAATTTTGGTGGCTGCGCAATCATACCAAACAGCGCAGCCGTCCGAGAAAAAACAAAGGCAGACAAGCCGCCTTTGCTCCCGTTATTGCTGGTAACTCAACCCCACGAACAGGGTACGACCCGGCAAGGTGTAGGCATTGTATCTGCCCGGCGTGAACTGACTACTGACTGCGTAGGTAAAATAACGGCGGTCAAACAGGTTATTTACCGCAGCATTGACCTGCCAGCCCTTCATTTCATGCACCAGCTTGATGTCAAACAGCGAATAAGACGGGATTTTTATGCCCAAAGTATTAGCTTCGTCATTTTCCATAAACTGTGAACCAACATAAGTCAGCGCAGCATTCAATCGTGTCTGTTCACTCACCAGCCATGAAGCACCCAAATTAGCCTTTTGATTCGCCACCAGCGGCACTCGCTTCCCGGCGATATTCACATTTAACTGAGTAAATGCACCACCCGGCATCACACCGGATAGAAAGCGCGCATCGGTATAGCTATAGTTGGCATTCAGCGCCAGCTTCTGCAGTGCTTGCCATTTGCCCTCCAATTCCACACCTTGACGCCGCGAAGGTGGCAAATTGGTATTGCCGGTGCCTGTAGTAAATGGATCCAGATGAATTTCATCATTCACTCTGCTATTGAACACCGTGGCACGCCAGCTGCCTGCCTGCGTCCGCTGGTCAACGCCGAACTCTATGCCACTCGATGTCTGCGGACGCAAAAACTGAAACTGATTGGTAAAGGCGGAACCGGATTCATATATCTCGTCCACGTTAGCAAAACGAAAGCTGCTGCCGATTTTACCGTTGAATGCCAAGCCTGAATCGAGCTGATGACGCAAGGCGAGCTCATAAGCATTCCCGGTAGCGGCAAACGAAGCCGCAGGGGCAGCCGAACCGAAAAATGCACCCGGGGCGGCCGCATTATAAGTATCGTTACCTGCCATGGAAATGCGCTCGTTACGCACCCCTGCCAGCAGCGTAGTGGCCTTACCCAGATGTGTCGTGTTTTGCAGATACAGGGCATCGTTCTGCTGCTGCATGCCGATACTGTTGATAGGCTGTCCGATATTCGCCACGGCGTTGGAAACACGCTGGCCGTAGCGCCAGCGATGCATATCCACACCAACCACCAGCGAACTATCACCACCCAGATCATGCGGAATCCGGGCGCGCGGCGTAAACGAAGTCACATTGAGATCACCATCCCGGTAGGCGGGGAAACCACCCCAATCAAAATAGGATTTCTGATTTTTGTTACGGGTCGCCAAACCGATATTGAGATCAACAGCACCCAGCGTCTGCTGCCAATCCAGCGCCAGCTGATTTCCATCACGACTGGCATAATCCAGCGGCGTTGCAGCGCCGCGCGGGTCTGTCCTCACCTGATCGATACCCACCGATGTTTGTACTGTGCGCCCTCCCGGCAACTGAATATTCTGGCTATCCATGCCCAATCTGGCAGACAATTCGCCCGCTTCTGTCAGCCAGCGAAAATTGGCCTGAGCATTCGTTTGCTCATTGCGGTTATTGGCGCGGTAGCCTTGCGAATTCAGCTTGCTGGCAGTCAAATCCAAACCGGCTTTACCAGAAAAATAACTGCCGCCCGCCTGTACCTCAGCCAAACCATAACTACCGCTACGCACACTGGCATGCGCGCTATTGCCTGACGCTTCGGGAGTACGGGTAATGATATTGATAACGCCACCGGTCGTTCCGCCACCATACAGAACAGCACCGCTGCCACGCAGAATTTCGATGCGTTCGATAGCCGAAAAAGGAATGGCCGCCCATTGGACACCAGACAGATCGGGATCCGTTATGCGACGCCCGTCCAGCAAGATCAGCGTATTCTGCCCTGCAGCCGCGCCGAAGCCGCGCATATCCACTGACGTAGCAGCCGCGTTATTGCCAAATAAATCACGCGTCGAGATGCCCACCTCCTCAGACAGCAATTCCGGCAGTGTCCGCGCACTGCTCTGCTGAATGTCTGACTGGCTGATCACCGTCACGTTAATCGGTTTATCGACAGATACATCCTTGAAGCGCGTGGCTGTTACGACCACTTCATCCAGAGTTTCCGCGTAAGCATAGAAAGGTAATGCGATCACGCCGAATAGTGCAACGCAAAGAACTGATTGTTTCATTTTGATTTCCTGATTAAAGTTCCAAGCGACCCCGCTGGAACGTTATAAAGACAGGAAATACCGAAGCAGAGAAAGATAGCGGATGACGAATGCTCCGCTGTCCATGCGCCTCCCGCAGCATTTCCCGAACTGTGCTCTCAGGCCGGTATCCGGGCTCACAAGTCTTGATTTTTCGCCTTCCCATGATTGCTCACAGTGGCCTGTTGAAAAACCCACACTCGCTTACCGTTGCGGGGGCAGCGCAGGCTTGGTTGAATGACTCCGAACCGGACAAATTCGCAAAGCGAATCCACCTGATTCCAGCCACTGACAACGCACCTGCTTCCCGTTTAACCAAACTACAATGCAGCCTGGCACCTCAAAGCAGTGCGCACTTTAACACAGGCGCGCTAAACGTCATAAAACCATGATTTACAAATTGCATGCACAAGCCACTCTTAGCGTTTGACTTTCCAGCACTTTTCAAACTATATTAGCTACATGGAAAATGAATTAAGCGCACTGGAAAGCAAACTCGCCCAGCTGATACAGGTCAGCGGCAAATTGCGTACAGAAAATCACCAGCTACGCCAGGAACTGGCACAGGCTCTCAGCAGCAACCGTCTTTGCAACGACAAGATAAACAGCGCGAAAGCACGCCTGGAAAAATTGCTGCCCACCTTACCCGAAGAGCAATCATGAGCACCAAAACGCTGGACGTCAAAATTCTCGATCGCGAACTGCGTGTCGCCTGTCCGGACGAGGAACGCGAAGATTTACAGGATGCCGTCGCCTATTTGAACCGGAAAATGGTTGAGATTCGCGATGCCGGAAAAATCGCCAATGTCGAACGCATTGCCATCATGGCCGCGCTTAATATTGCCCATGAATTACTTTCCATGAAAATCGGAAAGGGTGTTGACCTCTCCGACTTAACGCGTAGAATGAAATCCATGCAGTCGGCAATAGATCAGGCATTAGCCGAGCAAGACAATCTGTTTTAGCCTCGGCAAGTCTGAAAATCCAGTTTTTCAAATTGTCCCCTGCGGTGTTCGTCAGACCCATATATTCTTTGAACCAAGTAACTTTACAGGTCGCGACTCACACGCCGCTGTTGTGAATGTCCCTCGCGGATGATCCTGATGCGGCAGGGAAGCGACCCTCTTGAACCTATCGGTTCGAGATGCTGGGTCAACGACACAGGCGGGGGGCTCAGTGCGACTTTCGGGTCGCACTTTTCATTGGAAAATCGCCCTCAGGAGCGTCTCGATGCTACCTGTCACCCCTGTCGGCAACAGCTGGTACTGGCTCCGTCGCGACAACAACACGATTCCGCCCCTCCTCCTTTGCACAATACAGGGCCTTATCTGCGGCATTCACCAGCGCATCCTTGCTGTCAACACTCCCACTCAGCCCTGACACACCGATGCTGACGGTGATCGATATAGTTTTACTCGCGCCAGAATCATCAGCAATACTGATAGCTTGCGATGCAACCAGCTGCCTGATGCGTTCGGCCACCAGCGTGGCACCGCCAACAGCGGTGTTGGTGCAAATCACGACGAACTCCTCGCCGCCATAACGCGCGATAACATCCGAGTCGCGCAAGCTGTCCTTGACCAGACTGCACAGTGTAGCCAGAGTAACATCGCCCGCCTGATGGCCATACGTGTCATTAACACGCTTGAAATGGTCGATATCGAGCATCAAAACGGAAAGATCGTGGGCGTATCGCTTTGATCGTGCAACCTCATCCTCAAGACGACGATCCAGATAGCGGCGATTGCACACTTTAGTCAAAGGATCAGTGATGTTTTCAGCCTCAAGCAAATCCATCTTGCGCAGATCGGCTGCGGTTTGCAGCGAAAGGCGGATCGTCATCCGCACAAACAGCGATCCGAACAGAAATATACCGGGAATGAGGAGTTCGCTCCAGTCGCTCTGCTGCCCCCAGAACATCACGATATAACCCAGATAGCCCGCGATGAAAATGAGGATCAGCCCCATCATGACACGCCAGCGATTGCGCAGCGTGCCTGCGGGGAGCATCCCCATCATCTTTCGCAACGGGACAAGCGTCGCCACGTGAACCAGCAAACCGATCAGAACCATCGCTGCAGACAACAGATAAATCATGGCCTATATCACTCCGTATTTTCCATACAAACGTCGATTTGACACCAACCGGTTAAATGCCAACCAGCCGTGTTGCCGCGTAAATCGCCAGTCCAAACAGCCCGCCGACCAGCGTACCATTGATGCGGATGTACTGCAGGTCTTTGCCCAGAAACAGTTCCAGCCTGTTGACCATGTACTTGTCATCCCATCGAACCACTTCTTCCCGAATCAAGTCACCGATCACACCCTTGTTGGCATGGGCGGCACTGGTCAGCGACGCGCGAATCTGATCATTGAGCCAGGAACGCATTTCTTCGTGTGTGACCAGATGTTGTTCGAGCTCCTCAAGCAGCCCGGCAAGTTTGCTGGCGAGTACGGAATCGGGACGCGACAGGTCGAGCACCACCCAGTCGCGTAATTGACTCCACAGCGATTCGATCTGATTACCGAATTCAGGGCGATTGAGCACGGCATTTTTCTGCTGATTGACCCATGCCCGCAGTTCGGGGTCTTGTTGCAGACGAAGCACATAATTGCGTACTTGCTCATCAAATTCCAGGTACAGAGCGCTGCTATCATCCTCGGCAACCGCGCGCAGCTTCTTGATTACGGCGCTGCGTATAGACGGGATAAACGGCTCTATCATGCTCTGTATCCAGGCGCTCTCGCTCCAGCCCTTGATGAATTCGGCAATTTTGTCGGTATTGTCCGGGCTTTCCACATAGTCGGCGAAGCGGTGCAGTCCGCCATGCAGAATTTTGCGATGACTATTATTGCGATTGATCAGTTCCAGCCCGTTGACCATGAGTTCGGATAGGTCGATGGCACGCAACTTGTTGCGGGCGGCTTCGGCGATAAAGTCGTGGATACGCCTGTCATCCAGCACCTTGACCCCATAGCTGATGGCCTGATTGAGATAGCCTGCAACTTTATTCCTGTTCTCCGACAGGCTCAGCCACTGCGAGAAGTGCCGGGCGGCGTCATAACGCCTGAGCCGCTGTTCGATAACCTCGGTGCTCAGAAATTGCCCCACCACAAAATCCGCCAGACTGTTGCCGATAGCGCGTTTTTTTCTGGGGATGATGGCCGTATGGGGAATGGGCACGCCCAGCGGGTGACGAAACAACGCCACGACCGCAAACCAGTCCGCCATTGCACCTATCATCGCGGCCTCGGCAAAAGCCACCAGATAGCCCCATGCCGGATGCTGCCCCTCAAACAGCTTGCCGATGATATAGAGACAGGCTGCCGCGCCCAGCAATCCTGCTGCGATCCATTTCATCCTGGCGAGATCGCGTTGTCTGAGTGTGGTTTCTGCCTGAATGGCACGCCGGGTAATATCTGTCATGATCTGTTCTGAATGTGTCATTGGAATGATGCGCTGTCAAAGCGGGTAAAGTCCAGCCAGCCAGCCAAGACGGATTACGGAGCGACCGACTGCTCAAGCGTAGCGATGGGCAGATACAGGCAAAGCGGATTGTCCACACAAGCAATGAACCCCAGCTTCAAATAAAACACCTTGCCTTGTCGTGCCTGGCATCCACGATCACAGCATACAGCCCCACCCGCCGGGAAAATTCTACAGCCAATCGCAAAGCGAAGGCCAGCAAGTCCTGAGCTATGCCACGGCTCTGATAGCGGCAATCAACCGCCAATCGACCCATTCTCAACATGGGCGCAGGGTAGCGCGGCAATTTCAACTGAGCGGGCAAAGCTGTCGTGGCCACTTGCCCGGCACTGACCGTCACAAATCCCGTTACCGTCACGCCATCTTCGGCAAGCGACACATAGGTCTTGCCAAACCCGCGCCGTTGCTGCTGCCCGGCCTGACGCAACAGAAACTCACTCAGCGCCGCCTCGCCGCAATCAAAACCCTCGCGCCTATGCTCCGCAGCCAACAACCGGATGACAGACATCGCTTAACGACGCGCCATCAGTTCACACAAGGCGGCATTGGGTTTAGGTGGATTTTCAACGGAGGGGGTGAATGCGTCAAAGTCACGCTGCGTCAGCAACAGCGTATCCGTCTCCGATACGATACGGCGCGCCGCCTCAAAAGCGTTCTGCAACATAAAACTGGAAACCGTCGTTCCCATCAACGCCGCTGCACGCTCAATCATCGCCTTCGCCTCGGCGCTGGTGCGCAAATTGATGCGTGCTGATTCATTGGCAATAGCGGTCGTCATGGCAAAGTTTCCTGAAACATATGCCGCAATTGTACGTCAAATTTACACACAATCTCAAGACTCTAATATACTTTATAATCAATATATTATTGTTTTTTTAAACTCTAATCCACGACGCAATGGCTGTAGTTTTAAAATAAATGGCATGCAAGTTATTATTGTTTGATTCAACAGATCGCATATAATCCACGCATCATATTATAGAATTCCATCCATCATGCAGAATCTGACCTTGGAGCAGTTTCGCGCTACCGTTGAATCCGGTGGCATTGTGTCGGTTGTACTCAAGGCACATGGTGCCGGGTTTGAAATACAAGCAGAGACACGACGTGGCGATGCGACCCTCGTGGACACGCGAAAGAAGATGCCGAGGCTATTCGGCGATCCACGCAAAGCTCTGACTCTGTTGCGCGAAATGGGGATATGGAAAGCAGCCGTCGATACAGAAGCATGGCAACCCGAACAAGCGGATTTATTACGCACATCGAGACCCGATAAATCTCAGGCACTAAAAGCGGCACATAAAGCTGCCGATTTAAAACGTGTGCTGGATGAACGCATCCTGTTGGCGGACTCGCCTAACGCGATTTGGCATGAGCTTGAGGATGTGTTTTCGGAATTAGAAGCTCGCCATGCGAGTTAGGTTGCTCGATCAGGCCAGGGCCGATCTGCTTGAGCTCAGCCAATATTACCGAGAAGTTGGAGGTGATGTGCTGGCGCGCAAAATGATTGCCCGGATCAAGCAGCCTGTTCTATCACTCAAGGACACTCCAGAAGTTGGATCGCTGTATGAACTGGCACCCGGCATTCGTCGTTTAGTTGTGACGGATGGCATGTTTCTGGTGTTTTATCGGGTTTGTACCGACGTTGAAATTTTGCATATCCGTCGCGCCGAGCGTAGCCCCGCAATAACGGACGACTTTGAACTTTGATGTGAGCTTCTCGCGCAATGCGAGGGGAGCGGCCAAGTGCCGACGCTTCCTGATTCGGTATAATTCGCCAACTAAACTTTTTGATAGGAATAGCGATGCTTTCGCAGCCTGATAATGTCGCCAGCAATGACCTTGAGTTTTTAATCCGTCGCTCAGTTTCAGTGATTCTGAAATCAGAGGATTCAACAGATTTTCTGCATTGGTTTGAGCAGCATGCGGAAGATGTCGCGCCGACTTTTTTCAGGCAGTTTCAGAAAAATGCTGATGTCTTGCGAAGCTTTAAAGCTTTTTTCGCACGTTTCATTTGGAACCGCACCGCCTTACCCGGCAATAATTTTCGCCCCCGTCCGCTGCCCAAACCAGAGCGAAATACGTTTTGCCCTTGCGGGTCTGGCAGAAAATATAAGCACTGTTGTTTGGCGATGGAAGCTAGCCAGAATGACTTCCCGAATTTAAGTATATTGCCGTACGTGTTGGAAACACTGACGGCCAAACAGCTTGTCGCCTTGCCTTACGAATACTTGTCTGCCGAAGAACTGGAGCATGTGGCAAGGCAGTGGATGCAGCAGGCAAGAGTTCAGGATGCCGTGAAATTACTGGAGGGATTGTTCGTCGATTTTAAAAAACTGGATGAGCGCGCCGAAGCCGCTTTTGACTGTTTGCTGGATTGCTATGACATTTTGCACAATCCGATAAAGAAGAAAAAACTGTTGGAACGAGGTTCTGCGGCAAGCAATAAACACCTTCGCGCCGCCGCTTTGCAGCGCCGCTGTTGCATTCTGGCTGATCGCAATGATTATGTGCAAGCCTGGTCGCTATTTCAGGAATTACAACGTCTGATTCCGAACGATCCTTCACTGTCACATCTGGAGATTACCTTGTTGGTTAACCAGGGTGAGAAACAGCGTGCTGCGGAACGGGCTCGTTTCTGGGTTGCCCGCTTGTCGCGGGACAAGGACTTTGCCTCGGGGCCGTTAATCGAATATTTGCGGACGGTATCACAAGGAGATATTTCTAGTGCCATGACCGGCATCGCAAAAAACTTAAGTCCTGAAATCAAACATCTGGTTTCACTCGTCGAGCAACTGCCGAAACCGGTTTGTCATTACACGCTAAAACCCATGGGTGATAGCGCAGGCCCATTAGTACCGGACAAGAAATTACTCAGCTTGATTGCGCAATGGGAGACGCAAGGGGAGTTTTCCGAAACAATTGAAGATGATATTGATTGGCTTGAGCGTAATCCAATGGCATGGCAATGCTTCGAAATTCTCGATGATTGGCTTAGTACGGTAGAGGAAGCACGCGTCTCTCATGGCTTTGAGGAAGTACTGCTACTGCCTGCACTGCACCATGCCGAAGCATTGTTGCGATTGACGCTCAAATGCCATAACGCCGATGGACTGAAATTGGAATGGGGCTGGCATGAGAACCGCCCAGCAATGCACCTGTTGGAAAGATTGGTTGGTATGTTGCGTTTGACCAAGAACATTCCAGAGGCAGTGCGTGTCGCAGAATGGATGGTGCTGGCACTAAATCCCAATGACAATCAGGGAATGCGTTCTAACCTCATTCACGATTACTTGCGGCTGGGGAAAATTGCCGAGGCACTCGCCTTATTTGAACTTTACCCTGATGATTTGGCCGATATGAGCTACGGCTCGGCCTTAGCCTTATTTATGAATCATCAAGACCAAGCGGCGCAACTCGCCCTTGCCACTGCAAAAAAGCGTTTTCCAGAGATCGCCAAAATGCTGTTGGCTGACAAACCGAAGCAACCGCGTTTGCGTGAGGGCATGGTTCAAGTCGGCGGCAAGGATGAAGCATGGTATTACCTTAAGGATAATTATGATGTCTGGAAGCAAAGCGGCGGATTGGACTGGTTGCAACAATCAAAGGGCAAAAAATAACGGCGGAACCATGAATCAATATTGGAATTAATATGCGTTACTGGCTAATGAAATCCGAACCCGCTGACGTCAGCATTGACGATCTGGCCTCCTTCCCCGAACAGAGTGTCGCCTGGTACGGTGTGCGCAATTATCAGGCGCGCAATTTCATGCGCGACCAGATGACGGTCGGCGATGGGGTGCTGTTTTATCACTCCAACTGCAAAATACCCGGCATCGCGGGGATTGCACGGGTTTCCAGCACCGCCTATCCCGACGCCAAACAATTCGATCAAGACAGTAAATACTACGATGCCAAGGCGACACAGGAGCAACCGCGCTGGTTCAATGTGGATGTGCAACTGGTCAGAAAAATCGAACTGATTCCGCTCAGTCAATTGCGTTTGCATCCCGAACTGGCGCGGATGCGCACCCTGCAACAGGGCAATCGCCTATCCATCACCCCGCTGGACCCGGCGGAGTGGCAATTCATTACCACGCAATTGGCTCGCGCCTGATGGAGTGGCTGGCAGCCTATCTGTTGCTCGGCGCATGCGCTGGGTTTATGGCCGGACTGTTTGGTGTCGGCGGCGGCACTGTACTCGTGCCTGTATTGTTGCTGCTGTTCGATGCGCAGCACTTCCCCGCCGAACACGCCATGCACATGGCATTGGGCACTTCGATGGCGGTCATCCTGTTCACCTCGCTCGCCAGCATGCGCAAGCACCACCAGCACAACGCGGTGAACTGGCGCATCGTGCGCAACATCACTCCCGGTATTCTGTCAGGTGCAGTGCTAGGCGCTTTGCTCGCCGCCACCATTCCGACGCGTGGTCTGGGTCTGTTTTTCGCGTTGTTCCTGTGTTTCGCAGCCTTACAAATTCTGATCGACAAGCGGCCCCATGCCGCGCGCCAGTTACCCGGCATGACGGGCCTGACCCTCACCGGCACATTCACCGGCGGCTTGAGCAGCCTGGTATCCATAGGCGGCGGCACGCTCATCATCCCTTTTCTGCTCTGGTGCAACGTGCCGTTGCGCAAGGCCATCGGCACCTCCGCCGCCATCGGTTTTCCGGTCGCGGTCGGCGGCACACTGGGTTATATCGTTACCGGCCTGGCCGCCCACCCCTTACCGCAACCCAATCTGGGTTTCGTTTACCTGCCCGCCCTGGCCTGGGTCGCACTGGCCAGCGTCCTCACCGCGCCGCTGGGTGCGAAAGCCACGCACCACCTGAAGATTGGATTGTTGCGCAAACTATTTGCCGTGCTATTGTTGGCACTTGCAAGCAATTTACTACTGAAAATGCTGTGCTAATTCCAAAAATATGGTTTCCATTCATACCAAAACTACCGGCAAGTTCGAAGGCATCCCGTCCTGGCTTGCTGCCCTGACACCGGCTTTCGTGCCCGCAGAACTTGAGGTGATCCGGCGCGCTTGCGTACTGGCTGAGCCGCTGTACGCCGGGCAAACCGAACTGACCGGCGCGCCGTTGATACAGCACGCACTGGGTTCGGCAGACATTCTGGTCAGCATGAATATGGATTTTGAAACGGTTACTGCCGCCATCCTGCATGCAGTGCCAGAATATCTGGATGACTGGGCCGTCAAACTGGGAATGGAATTCGGCGCCAACATCGTAACGTTGGTCGAAGGCATTTCTCGCATGGAGCAAATCCAGCAATTCAGCGAGATGCCCCATCCGGATAGCAAGGGCGAAAATAGTCAGCAGATCGAAACACTGCGCAAGATGTTGCTGGCCATGGTAGAGGACATACGCGTGGTGCTGATCAAACTAGCCGAGCGCACCCAGACCCTGCGTCATCTGTCTGGAGCCGGCGCGGAACAGCAAAAACTGATTGCACAGGAGACACAAAGCCTGTTCGCGCCACTGGCCAATCGTCTCGGGGTGTGGCAAATCAAGTGGGAGATGGAAGATCTCTCCGTGCGTTATCTGGAACCGGAACGCTACAAAAAAGTGGCCAAATTACTGGATGAACGCAGAGTTGATCGTGAACGCTACATCGCCGAAGTAATCTCCCGGCTGAAACAATTGCTGACTCAGGCCGGCATAGTAGCCGAAGTGACAGGCCGACCCAAACACATCTACAGCATCATCAACAAGATGAAGCGCAAGCATCTGGATTTTGACGAGCTATACGACGTGCGCGCCGTGCGAATTCTGGTTGAAGATGTGCAAAGTTGTTATGCGGCATTGAGTCTGGTGCAGGATCTATGGCAGCCCATAGCCAGCGAATTCGACGATTACATCGCGCATCCCAAGAGCAACAATTACCGCTCACTACATACCGCCGTGGTCGGCCCGCGCGGGCTGCCTTTTGAGGTACAGATACGCACCCGCGAGATGCACCACCATTCGGAATTGGGCGTCGCCGCGCACTGGCGCTACAAGGAAGGCGGAAAATCCGACGACAGGCTCAATGAAAAAATTGTCTGGCTGCGACAGATACTGGAGTGGAAAGCAGACATCGCCGACAAGAGTGATTTGCAGGAGCCGCTCAAGAACGGATTGCTCCATGATCAGGTGTATGTGCTCACCCCCCTGGGCAAGGTGATCGCCTTGCCCAGAGGCGCCACCCCGGTTGATTTCGCCTATACCCTGCATACCGATCTGGGACACCGCACCCGTGGCGCCAAAGTGGACGGCAGCATCGTTCCTCTCAATTATCAATTGCAGAACGGTCAGCGTGTGGAAATTCTCACCACCAAACAGGGAGCGCCCAGTCGCGACTGGATCAACCCGTCCCTGGGATTTTTGCAAAGTGCGCGGGCGCGGGCCAAGGTGCGCGCCTGGTTTTTGAGCCAGAACTTCGATGAAAATGTCGCACAAGGCAGAATACAACTGGACCGCGAATTACACCGTCTCGGCGTGATCTCCGTCAACCAGGAAAAGATTGCGCAACGATTGCATTTCAACAAACTGGAAGACCTGCTGGCAGCCATCGGACGCAACACCATCACACTGAGGCGCATCGCACTCGCCATCCAGGAAGAATTACCCAACAAGGTGC
>Ga0209231_1000530_pt1 | contig 20549 bp, 23 predicted proteins | sample Deesub45470m_DNA_FD_188086 | JGI IMG/M metagenome (GOLD analysis project Ga0209231, IMG submission 188086) | Deep subsurface microbial communities from North Pacific Ocean - 450_OLKR46/470m Metagenome (SPAdes) (version 2) | ecosystem: Environmental > Terrestrial > Deep subsurface > Unclassified ... | reverse complement strand
AGTAGTTGAGCCGACGTTGGCGCTCAAGTCGCGCAGCAAGGTGATCGCCGTCACCAGCGGCAAGGGCGGCGTCGGCAAGACCTTCGTCTCGGCGAACCTTGCCTCGGCGCTGGCCAAGCGCGGATTGCGCGTGCTGGTGCTGGATGCCGATCTGGGCCTGGCCAATCTGGATGTGGTGCTCAATCTCTATCCCAAGATCACCCTGCACGACGTGTTCACCGGCAAGTCCAAACTGGAAGACGCGATCTACAAGGCACCGGGCGGTTTCTCGGTGCTGCTGGCCGGTTCCGGCATGGTGGAATATTCGCGTCTTGCCCCCGAAGTGCGCGACGATTTCCTGCGCATCATGGAAAGTCTGGTGCCGAACTACGACATCGTGTTGCTGGACACCGGCGCGGGTATCTCCGACGTGGTGCTGTTCGCCGTCTCAATGGCTTCCGAAGTGTTGCTGGTCGCGACACCGGAACCGACCGCGCTGACCGATGCCTACGCCACCATCAAGGTGCTGGGCGCGCAGCAAAAGCGCCAGCGCATACGTATCGTCATCAATCAGGTGGCGCGCACCGGTGACGGCACTGCAATCACTACACAGTTGCAGCAGGTGCTGGATCGCTTCGTGAACAAGGATTCCGAACACCCGCTGAAACTGATCCACATGGGCGACATCCCCTCAGACCCCGCAGTACGTCAAGCCATCATGAAACGCCAATTGCTGGCGCAATCCGATCCGGGCTGTCCGGCGGCATTGTCCATCACGCAACTGGCAAGCAAAGTGGAAAGCGCAGTCATCAAACACGGCGCGTGATACCGGGTATTTGCTAGAAGTACATCCCCATGCGGACGCATGGGGTCAGAAGTCACTCTCTTACTAGATCGTCACCAGCATCCACGCACCCATGGCGGCGATGCTCATGCCCACTACCTGAACCAGACGCGTGAATCGTTCGCGCAGTGCACTGCCAATGACGATGCCGCTCACATGCAGCGATGCGGTGGCGAGCAGGAAGCCAGCGGCGTAGGCGAGCGGGGCGGCGGCGCTGGGCATCTCGCTACCGTGGGCGTAGCCGTGGAAGAGGCCGAAGGCGGCGGTAAGTGCGAAGCTGATCGGTATTGCCAGCTTGGTCGGGCTGGCGATGAGCAGGCCGAGTATCAACACTGACGCCGCGATGCCCGGTTCGATCAGCGTCAGCGATGGAACCCACATGGGGACGAATGCGCCGCCCACCAGCATGGCCATGAAAGTGGCAGGCAGTTGCCAGATGCGTTGACCGCCCAGTTGTCCGGCCCACAGGCCGACGGCCAGCATGGCGAGCAGGTGGTCCATGCCGCTGAACGGGTGCACAAGGCCGGTGGTGAAGCCGGATGAATCGTGTCCCGTGTGTGCGCTGGCGGCAGTGTTGATGAACAACAGGGCGAGGGTGATGAGGGTGCGTTTCATGTTTTGTCTTCCTTTTTATTTGATCTTCACTTTAACCAGTTCTTCGCCGTCTGGATCGGTCACATGCACCGCACAGGCGATGCAGGGATCGAAACTGTGGATGGTGCGCAGGATCTCGATTGGTTGCTTGGGGTCGTGCAGTTTGTGACCTCTGAGCGCAGCTTCGTAAGGGCCTTCCTGTCCGTTCGCATCGCGCGGGCCGGCGTTCCAGGTGCTGGGCACCACGGCCTGATAGTTGTCGATCTTGCCGTCCTTGATGACGATCCAGTGCGCCAGCGCGCCGCGCGGCGCTTCCATGAAACCTGCACCCTTGGCGAGGCTGGGCCACGAGGACGGGTCCCACTTGGTTTCGTTGAAGGTGCGCACATCACCTGCCTTGATGTTGGCGATGAGCTGGTCGTACCAGCCTTGCATGGCGTCGGCGAGGATCTTGGTCTCCAGCGTGCGCGCGGCGGTGCGGCCCAGCGTGGAGTAGAGCGCCGTCACCGGCACATCCAGTTTCTTCAAAGTCATGCCGACCAGCTCCTTGGTCTGCTCGTGGCCGCTGGCATACAGCATCAGCACACGCGCCAGCGGGCCGACTTCCATCGCCTTGCCTTTCCAGCGCGGCGACTTGAGCCATGAATATTCTTTCTCGGTTTCCAGATTCTCGTAGGGCGGTTTGGGGCCGGTGTAATGCAACGCGGTTTCGCCCTTGTAAGGGTGCAGACCTTTTTCCTTGCCCACGCTGTAGTCGTACCAGGAATGCGAGACGTATTCCTCGATCTCGTTCTCGGCATGCAGGTCAACGGGATGGATGGTGGACAGGTCGCGGTTGAGGATGACGCCGGCAGGGATGAGATTGCTGGCCGGATCGTTGATACCTTTGGCGGGGAAGTCGCCGTAGGTGAGGAAGTTGCCCACACCTTCGCCCTGCGTTGCCCAGTCCTTGTAGAAACCGGCGATGGCGAGCGTGTCCGGCACATACACCTGATCCACGAATTCGCGCATCTGGTTGATGATGTTCTGCACCTTGGACAGCCCCACCATGTTGAGCGAGGTGGCCCCTTCGTGTTCAGAATTCACGCTGATGGCGCAGGGCACGCCACCGACCACGAAGTTGGGGTGTGGATTCTTGCCGCCGAAGATGGTGTGCAGCTTGGCCACGTCGCGTTGCCAGGCGAGTGCGTCGAGATAGTGCGCGACGGCCATCAGGTTGGCTTCCGGCGGCAGCCTGTAGGCGGGATGGCCCCAGTAGCCGTTGGCGAAGATGCCGAGCTGGCCGCCTTCGACGAACTGTTTCACCTTCTTCTGCACATCGGCGAAATAGCCGGGCGAGGAACGCGGATAGGACGGGCTGACCGTCTGCGCCAGTTGCGAGGTGGCTTTCGGGTCGGCCTTCAGTGCGGACACCACATCCACCCAGTCCAGCGCGTGCAGATGGTAGAAGTGCATCACATGGTCGTGGATGTATTGCGCACCGATCATCAGGTTGCGGATCAGTTGCGCGTTGGCGGGGATCTCGTATTTCAGCGCGTCCTCCACCGCGCGCACCGAGGCGATGCCGTGCACCAGCGTGCACACGCCGCAGATGCGCTGTGCAAAGGCCCAAGCATCGCGCGGGTCGCGACCGCGCAAGATGATCTCGATGCCGCGCACCATGGTGCCAGCGCTGGAGGCTTGTGTGATGCGCCCTTCGGCATCGGTCTCGGCCTCGATGCGCAGGTGGCCCTCGATGCGGGTGATCGGGTCGACGACGACTCTTCTGCTCATGATGCTTTCCCTTCTGCGTTATCCGACAGATGCTCGGCGACGAGTTCGGTCAGGCCGATGACTTCGATGTCCATGTGGTTGTTCTCCAGTCCGTCCAGCAACATGGTGCGGCAGTTGGAGCAGGAGGTGACGATGGTCTTTACGTTGATCGCGTCGAGCTGCGCCTTCTTGCGGCTGAACACCTGGTTGCGCAGCGGTTCGGCACGGTGGTTGGCGCTGACGCCGCCGCCCCCGCCGCAGCACCAGTTCTGCACGCCGGGCTCGGGCATCTCGACGAAGTTGGGCGCGACCATGTGCATCAGATTGCGCGGCTGTTCGATCACACCGCCGCGCCGCACCATCTGGCACGGGTCGTGGAAGGTCATACGCGTCTCGTCCACGCCCTCGGTCTGCAGTCGGCCCGAGCTGCGCAGTTCATCCAGCAGTTCGATGATGTGGATCACCTTGAACGGGAAGGGGCGGCCGATCAGGTTGGGCCCATCCCAGCGCAGCGCGGTGAAAGCGTGGCCGCACTCCGGGCTGATGACGTATTTCACTTTCAGTCGCTCTGCCGCGCGCACGATGCGTCCGACCAGTTCCGCCGCGAGATCGGAGGAGCCGATCTGGATGCCGCTGTTGGTGCCCTCGAAGCCGTCCGAGGCCAGCGTCCACGACACGTTCGCCTGTTTGAAGATGCGCGTCACCGCGCCGATGATGTCGTTGTATTCGGCGACCTCGGCGGAAGACAGCACCATCATGTAGTCCGCACCTTCCACATCCAACGGCACGGTCAGGCCGGTCTCTTTCTCCGCGTGTTTGATCTGCGCCTTCAGCGTGTTGAGGTTCACGCCCATCGGGCTGCCCAGCTCGATGGCACGCTGCGTTGCGCCTTTCAGCCCTTCCGGTGCATGGCCGGAAGCGACCATGCCTTCGCGCATCTTGCGCACCATGTACACGATGTCGTTACCTACCGGGCACACCAGCGAACAGCGGCCGCACAGGGTGCAACTGTCGTACACCAGCGGTTCCCACTCGGTCAGTTCCGCGTCGGTAACCGGTTTGCTCAAGCCGACTTTCTTCATCAGCTTGCCCCAGAAAGTGTATTCCTGCTGCCACAGGCGGCGCATCGGTTCGAGCTTGTGGATGGGGGTGTATTTCGGGTCGCCGGTCTCGGTGTAGAACAGGCAGGCATCGGCGCACAGACCGCAATGCACGCAGGAGGTGAAGAAGCTGGCGGTCGGCGCGTCGATCTGGCCGATCAGGGTGTTGATGCCGTTCTGGAGTGATGTACTCATATCGTCCTCGGCTTAAATGTTGATGCCCTTGAACCCGTTCACCGCGCCGTTGTACCAGCGCGAGATGAAGGTCGAGAACATGTGCGCCAGTTTGGTGAACGGCGCGACCACCAGCAGCAGTTCCACGCTGGCGATGTGCAGTGTCAGCAATGTGATGTATTCGAAACCGATCTCGCGCAGCAGCATGAATCCGGTGAGCAGCGGCAGGAAGGACAGCGCCCAGGTCAGGTAGTCCTGATAATCGGACAGCAGTCTTTTCACCGGATCGACGAAGCGATGCACCAGCAGCGCGACCATCGCGCCGATGGCGAGCACGGCGGAGATGTCTATCACGCCGCGCGGCATGGCGGGCCAGTGCAGGCTGAGCACGGCACGGAACAGTTCGATGTGCTGGCTGAGGAAGAAGAGGGTGATGAAGAAGCCGATGTGGAAGATGAAACCGGCAATGACCGTGAAATTACCGCGCGCGCTAAGTTTGGTGGAAACGAAACTGCGCTTCCACATGGTGCGTAAGCCGCCTGACCATTCCGAGCCACGCGGCGCGGCCAGCGACATTTTGCGGCCCAGCATCAGCAGATGCAGCATGCGGTAGACCATGCCGAACACGAATACGGCGGCGGCGATCTGCAAACCTGTACCGCGTACCCAGAGCAATAGTTCCTGTTCCATGATCATTCCCCTTTCAGGTCATCGACCGTCAGTTTTTCGCGCGACTGTTGTGCCTGTGTCTTTTTGCCACGGTCGATCGCGCCCACTGCGACCGCCGCGACCGCGCCGATGACAGCGGCTGCTTTCGCTGCACTGCTGACGTCGGCGGTCGGCGCGGGCAGCGGCGCGTAGAAGCTGCCCGCATCCCAGAATTTCGGCTCCGAGCAGCCGATGCAGCCGTGACCGGACTCGATGGGGAAACTTGTGCCGCCGTTCCACTTGGTGGTGGCGCAGGCGTTATGCGTGGTCGGGCCTTTGCAGCCTAGCTCGTACAGACACCAGCCGTTGCGCGCGCCCTCGTCGTCGAAGGTCTTCGCGAACTTGCCCTGGTCGTAGAACGGGCGGCGGTAGCAACGGTCGTGGATGGTCTCGCCGTAGAAAGCCTTGGGCCGCCCCTGATCATCCAGTGCGGGCAGCGCGCCGAAGGTGAGGTAGTGCGCCAGTACGCCGGTGATGACGGCGGGGATGGGCGGGCAACCGGAGATGTTGATGATGGGTTTGTTCTTGATAAGGTCGGACACCGCGACTGCGCCGGTAGGATTCGGTTGTGCGTTGGGCAGGCCGCCGAACGCGGCACAACTGCCGACCGCGACGATGGCCGCCGCGCCTTGTGCGGCTTCCAGCAGCATGTCGAGATTGGTGCGACCCGCGATGGTGGAATACACGCCGCCGTCCTTGATCGGGATGGAGCCGTCCACCAGCAACAGATACTGGCCGTGGAATTCTTTCATCGCATCTTCGCGCGCTTGCTCGGCAGCGAAACCGGAAGCGGCCTGCAGGGTGTGGTGGTAGTCCAGCGACACCATGTCGAAGATCATGCTCTCCAGCGTGGGCGAATGCGAGCGCGTCAGTGACTCGGTGCAACCGGTGCATTCCTGGAACGACAGCCAGATCACCGAAGGACGTTTCACTTTCGCCAGCGTAGCGGCGATGGCACTGGCGCTGCTGGGAGGGAGCGCCATCATGGTCGCCATCGCGGCACAGAACTTCAGAAAGCTGCGGCGGCTGATGCCTTGTTCCTGCAGCCGTTGTTCCAGCGTTTCGTGTTCTTTCATCGTATCACCTCATTATTTTTTGGATAACTGCTGTTGCAATCTCTCCAGTCCATCCTGTACATCCTCCGGCTGACTGTGCAGGATGGCGGGCACGGCGGCGATCTCGATCAGCTCGGCGACTACATCGCCTTCGACGTTGTAATGCGTCACCCACCACACGCCGGGATAGTGCGTCTCATACAGTTCGGAATCACCGATTGTTTCCAGCCGCGCCGTGACTTCTCCGCGACCGAGCGTGGTGCGCAGTGCTTCGTATTCAGCGGGCGAGAACGGCAGGCTCTTCAGGTCGATCATCGCGCTCTCGCCGGTGGCGACGAAGCGTGCCAGACGGGTGGCGATCTCGTTGAGCAGGGCATCAATGCTGCCTATCGAATTCAGATCAGTGGCGATTTTGATGGAGATATCGTCGAGACTCATTGCCAGCCCTCCAGTATTTTTTTCGTTTGTGCGCAGACTTGCGGCATGGCGGCAGCGACGGCGGCGGAGGGGTGTTCGCCCCAGTCGATCACGCCGGGCTGAATGCCGATCAACGCGCGTTGGTGCGGCAGGTGGTCGGCGAGATGGGCGATGGCCATCAGGTCGAGCAAGCTCACTTCATGCACGCTGCGCTTGCGGTTACTGCCGAGGAATTCATCCATCGCCTCGCCTTCGAACACTTGTGTATGGCCGGGGGAGGCATTGAGGTTCGCGGCGTCGATGACGATGAGTCGGGATGTGTCTTCGATGGCGGATGCCAGTGTGAAACTGAGGGTGCCGCCGTCGAGGTAGGTGATGTCGTTGCGATCCGCCAGCGCCTCGCGCAGGAAATTCATCGCATGGATACCCGCGCCTTCATCCTGCAAAAGGCTGTTGCCGATACCGAGGATCAGAGTCTTGCTGGAATCACACATGACATTCGAAATGGTGAGCAGGCGACGGATGCAATCTAGCATTAGAATGTGCCCACCACAACCAATCATTGGTGTTATCCCATGTGTCTCGGCATCCCCATGAAGATCGTCAGCATCGATGGTTACAACGCCCGCTGCGAAGCCAAGGGCGTTTCGCGCGAAGTGAGCCTGTTCTTGTTACAGGGAGAAGACATCAATATCGGCGACCACGTGATGGTGCACGTGGGCTACGCCATCCAGATGATGACAGAACAGGAAGCACGCTCGACCTGGGAGCTGCTGGACGAGATGCTGGCGGCCGAGGATAGCGATGCTTGAAGCCAAAGACTGGCTGGCACGCATCCACGCTCTGCCGCTGGATCGCCCTATGCGCATCATGAACGTGTGCGGCGGGCATGAGCGTTCCATCTCCATGGCCGGTTTGCGCACGGCCTTACCCAAGCAAGTCCAACTGATCGCGGGACCCGGTTGTCCGGTCTGTGTGTGTCCGGAAGAGGATGTGTATCAGGCGATCCAGTTGGCGGCGCATGCGGGTGTGATCCTGGTCGCGTTCGGCGACATGCTGCGCGTGCCGGTGAATGTGGCGAAGGGTGAGCTGCGTTCGCTGGAACAGGCGAAAGCGGCGGGGGCGGACGTGCGACCCATCGCCAGTCCGCGCGAGGCGGTGCAGATCGCGCAGCAGAATCCGGAGCGGCAGGTGGTGTTCTTCGCCGCCGGGTTCGAGACCACCATGGCACCTGTGGCGGCGATGTTGATAGAAGGCGTGCCGGACAATCTTTCTTTACTGCTGTCGGGGCGACTCACCTGGCCAGCAGTGTCCATGTTGCTGGATTCCGGTGAAGCGGGTTTCCATGCGCTGGTCGCGCCCGGCCATGTGGCGACGGTGATGGGGCCGGAGGAGTGGAGCTTCGTGGTCGAGCAGCATCACATGCCTGCCGCCGTGGCGGGTTTTACGCCGGTGTCGTTGCTGGCGGCGATGTATTCCGTGTTGCGCCAACTCATCGAAGACAAACGCTTCCTCGATAATTGTTACCCCGAACTGGTGAAGCCGGAGGGCAATCCGGTCGCGCGCAGACATCTGGCGCAGGCTTTTGAGGTGACCGATGCCAACTGGCGCGGCATCGGTGTCATCCCCGTTTCCGGTTATGCAATCGCGCCGGCCTACGCCGCGCATGATGCGCGTCTGCGTTTTCCAGACTTTAACGATGCCGAACGCAAACGCGCCGGGCAGATGCCACCGGGCTGCGATTGCGCGCGCGTGGTGCTGGGCCGTATCAACCCTGACCAATGCAAACTCTATGGCACGGCCTGCACGCCGAAGTACCCGGTCGGCCCGTGCATGGTGTCGGATGAAGGCGCGTGCCGCATCTGGTGGTCGACGGGTATCCGGGCGACGGAGCATGCCTGAAGCGCGGCGCTGGATACTGACGGGCCGTGTCCAGGGCGTCGGTTTTCGGCCTTTCGTGTATCTGCTGGCGCAGCGATTCGACCTCAAGGGCGTGGTGCAGAACCAGCTCGGACAAGTGATGATCGAGCTGGAAGGTGAGACGTCCGTTCTGGATGATTTCTCTTCGGCGTTGATCACTGATGCACCACCACTGTCACGTCCACACATCACCAACATCTCAAATATCCCGCCGCGTGGTTTTACATCGTTCCAGATTCTGGACAGCGCCAGTGCCGGCGAAACACACATCCACGTGCCGCCCGATCTGTATCTGTGCTCAGACTGCCAGCGCGAGATGAATACGCCGCAGGACCGGCGCTATCACTATCCCTTCATCAACTGCACGCAATGCGGCCCGCGCTACACCCTGATCACACGCATGCCCTACGACCGCGCCAACACTACGATGGCGAAGTTCTCGTTGTGCGATGCCTGTCGTGGCGAATACGAAGACCCGGCCAGCCGACGCTTCCATGCCGAGCCCATCGCCTGTCCGCAGTGCGGGCCGCAACTGGAATTCGTGTCGGGTGAGGTGCGCTTGCAACGCGAGTCCGCACTGGATGCATGCATCGCCTCGCTGCGTCGCGGCGAGATCGTGGCGGTGAAAGGCATAGGCGGTTATCACCTGATGTGCGATGCACACAATGCCGATTCCATCGCGCGCTTGCGCGCACGCAAGCATCGGCCGCACAAGGCGCTGGCGGTGATGTTCAAGGACATGGCAGCGGTGCGCGCTGAACTGGAAGTAGCCGCGCAGGCGGAGGCTGCGCTGTGCGATGCTACACGTCCCATCGTGCTGTTGCCGCGCAGTCCTGCATGCGTATTGCCCGAAGGCATTGCACCCGGCCTGCACGAAGTCGGCGCGATGCTGCCCTACACGCCTTTGCATCATCTGCTGTTGGCGGCACTGGATACGCCCCTGGTCGCGACCTCGGCCAACCTCAGCGGCGAACCGGTGCTGACCGAAGGTGTTGAAGTGGAAACAAGGTTGGGCAAAGTGGCGGATGCTTTCCTGCATCACGACCGTTCAATCGTGCGCCCGGCAGACGATGCGGTGCTGCGCGTCATCGCTGCACAAACAAGATTGATCCGCCCCGGACGCGGCAACGCCCCCATCGAGATCGAACTGCCATTTGGAATGCCGCAGCCGACGCTGGCCGTAGGCGGTCACATGAAGAACACCATTGCGCTGGGCTGGGGCAGTCGCGCCGTATTGTCGCCGCACATCGGTGATCTGGATGCACCGCGCAGCATCGCCGTGTTCGAACAGGTCATCACCGATATGCAGCGACTGTATGGCGTCACTGCACAAGCTATCGTGTGCGATGCGCACCCGCACTACGCCAGCAGCCGCTGGGCGGCGAAGCAGGGCCTGCCCGTGCGAACGGTCTGGCATCACCACGCGCATGCCGCCGCGTTGGCGCTGGAACATGGCGCGGACAAGACCTGGTTCACTTTCACTTGGGATGGGGTTGGATTGGGTGAGGACGGCACGCTGTGGGGCGGCGAGACACTGCACGGGCGTATCGCTGACTGGCGACGTGCCGCGTATCTGCGACCGTTCAGATTGCCGGGCGGCGACAAGGCTGCGCGCGAACCTTGGCGCTCTGCAGCAGGATTATGTTGGGAGATGGGCATGGACAGATCATTCCCGGTGGATGACATCACCTTGCTGCACACGGCCTGGCAACGCGGCATCAATGCGCCGCAGACCAGCGCGGCAGGTCGTTTGTTCGACGGCGCGGCACATCTTCTCGGGCTGATCGATCATGCGAGTTACGAAGGGCAGGGCGGCATGTTGCTGGAGCAGTGTGCGAGTGGCGAGGCGGAAGTCATCGTTTTGCCATTGTATGAAGATGCGCAGGGTGCGCTGCTGGTCGACTGGCAACCGGTGCTCGCCGCGATGCTGCGCAAGGATGTTCCGGTCGCCACGCGCGCGATGACTTTCCATCGCAGTCTGGCGCACAGCATCGTGATGCAGGCGCAGCGACTGCACGCGCAGCGACCCTTCGATGCGGTGGGTCTGACGGGCGGTGTGTTCCAGAACAAGTTGCTGGCCGAGCTGGCGCTGGAAGGATTGCAACAGGCGGGATTCGATGCGTATCTGCCGCAGCAGATACCGTGCAATGATGGTGGCATCGCCTTGGGACAATTGATGGAGGCAGGGTTCAAACATGGATGAGACACATATCAGTCTGGCGCACGGCAACGGCGGCCATTACATGCGCGAACTGATCGAACAGGTGTTCGCGCGCCATCTGCACAATCCCCTGCTGAATGTGCAGGTGGATGCCGCATCGCTGCCGCACATGGACGGCGTGGTGATGGTGACCACCGACGGCTTCACCGTGCAGCCGCTGGAATTCCCTGGCGGCAGCATCGGCTCGCTGGCGGTGCACGGCACGGTGAACGACCTCGCAGTGTCGGGGGCAACGCCGCGCTATCTCACATTGAACGCCTTCATCGAAGAGGGCATGGAGGTCGCGCAACTGGATCGTATCGTCGCCGATCTGGCGCGCGCAGCACGCGAGGCGAACGTGGCGGTGGTGGCGGGTGATACCAAAGTGCTGCGACGCGGCGAGGGCGGCGGCATCTATCTCGCTACCACCGGTATCGGCGTGCGTCCTGCCGAGGTGAAACTGGGGCTGGATCGCATCCGCGAGGGTGATGTGATCCTGGTCAGCGGGCCGGTGGGCGATCACGGCATCGCGGTGCTGCTGGCGCGCGAACAGTTCGGCCTCAGCGGTGAACTGCAGTCCGATGCGGCCAGCGTGTTCCCGCTGGCGCAGGCGCTGTTGCCGCTCGATGGTTTGCGTTTCATGCGCGACCCCACGCGCGGCGGACTGGCCACCGTGATGCATGAGATCTGCCGCGCCACGGATATGCAGGTGTTGCTGCAGCAACCCGCTATCCCGGTGCGCGAACAGGTTAACTCGGTGTGCGAGATGCTTGGTTACGACGCGATGTATCTGGCCTGCGAGGGACGCTTGGTGGCGGTGGTGGATGCTGCCCAAGCGGATGCAGCGCTGGTTGCGCTGCAAGCACTGCCGCAAGGGCAGGGCGCTGCCATCATCGGCAAGGTGCAAGCAGGCCGCACGCAGGTGGTGCTGGAGACTGAATTCGGTGGTCAGCGCATCCTGGAAGAACTGGAAGACGACCCGCTGCCGCGCATCTGCTGACTCGCTACATCATGCTGCCGAAGGAGAGGTCCTGAGTATGCGGCGGTAACGGCAGACCGGCGAGTCGGCTGGCTTGACCGACCGGGCCGCGCGGGAACAGTTCATACAGATGGCCGCGCCCGAGTGCTTCACAGAAGCGTTCTTCCAGATCGCGCAAAACATCCCGTGCGCTGTCTTCGTTGCCGCGCTGTCTGTAACGTTCGCGCAGGTAGAAGAGTACTTCCCAGTGTTCCTCGTTCAGATCGATCCCTTCGAGCTCAGCTTCGCGATTGGCGTGTTGCGGTGACCATGGTGCAAGCTCGGTCATGTGGCCTTCCGGGTCGTTTTCGTAACGTAGCGGGTCGCGGATGGATTTGTTGATGTCGAGCATGATGTTTCCTCCTGCTGACGGGGGCGGGCAGGACGCCTGCCGTGGGATCATCTTCAAACTCTTGAGTAGGATTGTCAACTATTTCCCATGCTGGAGAGCGGGGAAAAAAGGCGGTCGGGCCGTGCTTTCGCTCAGGAATTCTCCTCGCGCAACGCGGCGCGAGTGAGCCGGTCGAAGCCCAAAGTGGAACAGGTGTCGATGCTGAGGTATTGGTCGGTGACATCGGTCTGGGTGGAGATGCCGTTGCTGCTGCACCAGGTGTCCCAGGCGGATTTGCCGGCCGGGTAATTACCGGGCCGGCCGACGAGTTTGTAGAGCCGGCCGCTGCGGGTAAAGACGGTCATGTTGTGCGCATCGAACTCGCCGATGGCGCTGGAGGTGCGGGCGAAATTGTTGGTGACGTCGTGGCCATGCACATGATGGCTGCGTGCACCTTGTCGGGTGGTGATCTCCATCACGCTCCAGCGGCGCAAGGTGACTTCTCTCGATCCTTCAGGTGCTTTTCTGACAGCCATCGTGGTCTTCCGTGCTTTTCAACGGGGCTTATCTTAGCCGAGTATCGGCCGGAGGTTTTCTTTTTGAGGATGAGTCGATGCCAGCCGCACGACCGTTCAGGATCGCGCGGCTGTTCTTTCTTTGCTGTTTACTTCAGGGATGCTTGGGCGTGGTGTAGGGTACTTCTTTCTGTGCCGGTTCCCATGTAGTTTCGTAGCCGACGAAGAACTGCCCCGGTACGATCTCTTTCTGGCGGGTGGTTACGCGGAATGCATGACCGTCTGGAATCTTGGGACGGCAAAAAGGTTTCTTTACTTCACTCATGATCCTATCTCCTTTGGTTGTAGAAAACGGGTGGTTCAAAAAGGGAGGAATAGATACAAGTTTCTCTGAACCTCCCGGTCTTTCGGTAAAAATCATTGCTTAGCGCGTGTAATGTGCCTTCTTCGGGATCACATGTCGTACGCCCCCCTGGGGGTTCTCAACATCCCCTTTGTAGCGTGGGATGAGGTGAATATGGACATGGAAGATGCTTTGCCCGGCCGCCTGCCCCACATTGACGCCGATGTTGTAACCATCCGGTTTAAATTCGTCGTCGATGAGTTTCTTTTCTTCTTGAATCAGGTGCATGCAGGTAGCGACTTCTTCAGCTGTCAGCTCGAAAAAACTGGCGACATGCCGACGCGGGATGACCAGCGTGTGACCCGGACTCGTGGGGTAAGTGTCGCGCGCACTGAAAGCAAGTTCATGCTGTATCGATACCCCGCGCGGATCGGTACAAAACAGGCACGGATCATTGGGGTCGCGTTTCTTTGCTTGTGTGGCTTCAGTCGACAACAGCGCACCTCATTCTGTAAGTTATACTCGAACGAAGAAAATCATCTACGAGGACATCACCGTGGCATCGAACAAAGGACGGGCTTACTTTGCATTGCTTGGCTACCATTTCAACCCCGACGACATCACGCGCCTGCTTGGGATAGAACCCACCACAGTCAACGCTGCGGGCGCATACAGTGAGCTTGATAAACCCGTGATCAGTTCCTGGGAGTTATCAACGGAGACTGCTGTCGGAGCGGTGGACGTTTTCGCCTTGGCAGACATCATCGTCAAGCAGCTCGATCCCATCAAAGAAAAGATCGTCGGTGTCTGCAAAAGCCACAATCTGTCTCCCCGTCTGGGCGTGGTGCTGACTTTATCCATCGACAAGGATGAATCCAGACCGGAAGTCGGCTTCGGCGCCAGAACAATCCGTTTCCTTGCGGATACCGGTTCATTCATCGACGTGGAATACAAACTTTCCGAACGGGTCTGATTCATTTTTCTCCCGGCTCCTAGCTGTTAAGCACGGTTAGCTGCGTCCGCGCCATTTTCATCTGCTCCTCGCAATGCTTTAAACAGAGCGGCTGCAGCGCGTGGCGGAAACATTCAATGATCACTTCGAACTCATCCGCGATCTCTTCCGCGAGCGCGGCATCGTTGGTCAATTGAGCCAGTACGTTCTGTGCGGTCGCCTTGTTCACGCGGCAGATGACTGACACATGGATGGGTAGTTGCTGTTCCATGCCGACCGTCAACGACTTTTCATAGGAATTGATCGCCTCTTTCACGCGGTCGGGGTTCGCTTCCGATTCGCCGAGATGATGCAAGGTGATGCCCCGGTTGTTATGGGTGGCTGTCAGTTCCAGTGCATGATCGTCCGCGTTGAGTGCGGCCAGTGCATTCTTGTAGGCGACCACGGACTTTTGCAGTTGACGGTTGCCTTTGAGCTGGATGCCGTGGGTATACAAGGCCGCGCCGAGCTGGTGCATGGTCTGCATCCACGCTTCCGGATGCGCTTCCCGTGTCCAGACCAGTAGGGCGTTGGTGTACGCATCCACCGCGAGCTTCAGTGGGTTGGTGGTCTCAAGCAGGCGGCCCAGCGCCTGATTGGCCGTGCCGAGGTTGTATTGCGTGGACGCCCATTCCTGCGGCGTATCTTCCTGACTATAACTTTCCAATGCTTGTTCGAAACACTGGACGGCCTGCTCGAACAATGCGGCGTCTCTGCGCTGCTGGCCCAGTGCGGCGAGGATGTTGCCTAGCTTGTTCAGTGTCTCCGCGCACGGAGAGGCAGCCAGCGATGCCTCCAGCGCTTCGCGCAGGCGCTCGAAGATGCGGGTGCTGTAGCGGTGCTGCTCGTAATTGCCGCGCGTGAAACGAAAGTTGTCCGCGACGGCGACTTGCGTATCCGGCATGGCCGCTGCTGCTTCTTGTTCACTCAGCAAACAGAGGGAATCAGCAATGGCACGTTCCAGTGCCTTGTTTGCGGGGTAGAGGAGGTACAGGGTTGAGCGCTTCATTGTGCCCGTTCGAGTATCTCGTTCAATTCCGGATCGGCACCGACCGCGCCGCCAAGATCGATCTCTTCCTCGGTCGCTTCGCGTATCGTCAATACTTCCAGCATGAAAGTGACTTCTCGGCCGCAAAGGGGATTATTGCCGTCCACGGTCAATGTCTTGTCGTCGAAGCGGGTGACGATGAAGTTCCTCGGCTCACCCTTTTCGTTTTCCATGGTGATGGTCATGCCGATCTCGCGGTATTCCTCAGGGACATTCTCGATGCGGTCGGTGAATACCAGTGACTCGTCCCGCTCGCCGTACAGCAGCTTGGTGTCGATAGACACTTCGATGATGTCGCCGACCTTCTTGCCGTACAGCGCCTTGGTCACGTCCTCGGACATCACGTCGTTCACGCCGTGCACATAGCCCAGCGGATAGTCCACAGTGACCAGGACGTCGCCGGTTTTGTTGTCGATGACTTTGTAATTCAGCTCAACGAATTTTTCGTCTTCAATGGTATCTGACATGTCGATTCTTAAAACCCAGTCTTAGAAAATGGTTGCGCCAAAGATCCTTACCTTGTCTTTTTCGTAACCCAGCACCAGCCTTCCCAGCCATTCGCCCGGTTTCGTCGTGCTGCGCTGCTTGTATAGCACGGTGACATATTCGCCGCGACGGATGATGCCCAGATACTCGTAGTCCGGTGACAGGTTCTTTGCCAGTTCGCTGCGGGCGAACTGCTTGCCCATCTCGACCTCATTCGCACCCGCGATCAGCGTGCTCGAGAATTGACGTGTGAAAGCGCCGTAGTTTCCTTCGTTCGAGTATTTCACCAGATCCGCCCACATGGGGTGTGCGAGTTCCAGTATCTCTTCATCCGACTTATCAATGATATTCATCAACCAAACTCCATTCCTGCGCAAGAGACAAAAAGAGGACCAACATGGATTATGCCGGTCCTCTTTAATGTACTACCAAGTCATCGCAAATATTTTTGCGTAAGCCTGATTTTACAAAACCGGTAAATCAAGCCTGCATTTGCTTAATGTCCTTCTGGCGGCGCCGTCTCTGCATCGCCTACCAGGTGGTAGAGCGGTGCTTTTTCCATCGTGTACTCGCCCGTCTTGGGATCGCGGCGGGACACAGTCAGCACGTGCCAGTTCTGGTCATCCAGCTTCATTGCGTCGCCGCGGTAGTAGTAGCCCGGCCAACGTGTTTCCTTACGGAACAGCGTGTGATGGAACACACTCTCGGAAGTCAGGAAACGGTGCTTCAGCTCCCATGCGCGCAGCAGTTCATGGATATCCGACGCGGCGACCTTTTCCAGATCTTCGCCCAAGATGGACATCTTCTTCAGACCGATGTTCAGGAGTTTGTCGTTGGTCATGTAGTTGACACCGAAACCGCCGCAATACTCGTCCATCAGCTTCTGCAAACGATCCAGACCCTGTCTCGGATTGATGAAGTTGGGATTGACGCTACCGGCAACCACTTCGTTGCTGTAGACACGATACGTTTCCAGCGGCTTGAAGATCTGCTCCTTGCGACGATTGATCTGCGCGTCGGAAACACGGATGCCTTCTGCTTTGCCATCGTCGATATATTTACAGGCAGCCTTGGCAGCCAGACGGCCTTCGGTGAACGATCCGGATGAGAAGGCGTGCGGTGTACCGCCGACCGCATCACCGGCACCGAACAGACCTTCGATGGTCGTCATGCGGTTGTAGCCCCAGTAATACTCCGGAGGCGACACGTCTTGCGGACCCGAGCACCATGCGCCGCAACCGGTGGCGTGCGAACCCATGACATAAGGTTCGGAGGTGGTCAGTTCCGGGTTCTCGTACTTGGGATCGACGTCCGTGGCGGCCCACAGCACGGCCTGACCGACGGTCATGCCGAGGAAGTTGTGCCAGCCGATCTCTTCAAGATGCGGGTCCTGGAAGGCTTCCATGGTGACCATGTGGATCGGGCCGCGACCGGCGTTCACCTCGTTGATGATCGCATGGTTACGGAGACAGGTCGGAATGGGACGGTGTGTACGGTGCGAGACTTCCGGATCCAGGTATTCCTTGCCCACCATCTGCTGTAGTGCCGGGAACCACTTGGACTCGTACTCTTCGCCGTAGGCGTTCTGGGTATAGGTCTTGAGGTGCAGGAAGTAGGCACCGACCGGGCCGTAACCATCCTTGAAGCGGGCCAGCACGATACGGTTCTCCATCTGGGTCATCTTGGCACCGGCTTCGATCATCAGACCATAGGCAGAACCCGAAGACCACGGTGCGTACCAGACGCGGCCCGCACCTTCGCCAACGGAACGCGGCTTGAAGATGTTGGAAGCGCCACCGGCGCCGCAGACAACCGTCTTGGACTTGAACACGTGGTAGTTACCCGTGCGCACATTGAAACCCACGGCACCGGCAACACGGTTCTCCTTGGACTCGTCCATCAGCAGGTGGGTCAAACAGACACGGTTGAAAACCTTGTCCGCCGACTTCTTGGCCGCTTCGGCAACGATAGGCTTGTAGGATTCGCCGTGGATCATGATCTGCCAGCGTCCTTCACGCAGGAAGGAGCCTTTCTTCTCGTCGCGCATGATGGGCAGGCCCCACTCTTCGAAGTTGTGCACGGTGGAGTCGACGTGGCGTGCCATATCGAAAGCCAGATCCTCGCGCACCATGCCCATCAGGTCGATACGTGCATAGCGCACATGGTCTTCCGGATTGTTCTCGCCGAAACGCGTGCCCATGTAGCAGTTGATCGCATACAGACCCTGTGCGACTGCACCGGAACGCATGATGTTCGCCTTTTCGGCGATGACGATCTTCTTGTTCTGACCCCAATATCTGGCTTCGAATGCCGCACCCGTACCGCCCAGGCCCGCGCCTGCAACCAGGATGTCGATATTGTCTTCGATGATTGTCTGGTAGCTCATTAGTATTGCACTCCCTCTTTGATTTCCAGACCATTGGATTCCAGTGTATGCAGGCCACCTTGATCCATGCGGATATATTTCGGCTCGTTGAACAACAGTTGGCTGTCGCGCATCTCCTTGCTCGGAGCAGGTACGTCTGCGAGTTTGGGTGTGGCCGAGCCCCAAGGCTTGGTCGTGATCGGAGCCAGCAGCTCCATGTCTTTCTTGCCGTTGCGGAACTTGATGCGCCACGCGATGGTGCCTTTCTCCTCGTCGCGGATCACGCGTACCGAGTGACCGAGCGGGGCAAAGTCCGCGTAACCGCGCACATCGATCGCCTGATGCGGACATGCTTTCACGCAGGAATAGCATTCCCAGCACATGTTGGGTTCGATGTTGTAGGCACGTCGCAATTTCTTGTCGATGTGCATGATGTCGGATGGGCAGATGTCGACGCATTCACCACAGCCGTCGCAACGCGTCATATATACAAAGGTTGGCATGATCTATTCCTTATGGATGATGTTGGGTCGGTATCAGTAGTGCTTTGCGCGTTCAGCCTTGATGCAAAGCCCCATGTTGGGCGGGTTCTTGCCCATGTACATCGGTACATCGGGGAACTTGGCATGCACTGCGGGATCGGTCAGGTCGTAGTCGGGCGGCAGGTTCTCGCGCCCGCCGTCGGCCATGATGACGCGCTTCTGGAAAGCTGCCGCCGGCTTGAAGAACATGTGTGCGAACTTGGACCAGTACACACCGCCGAATAGCGCGGTGCTGGACAGGATGAACAGAGCGAACAGCAGGTTCAGGCCGCCGCCGCTGTACGACCAGAGCAGGGCGAAGGTCGAGGTGGCCAGCAGCGAGACGATGAACAGGTCGGAACGCTCGAAGCGGAAGCGGGACAGGCCTTCCGCGGCCACGTCGACGCGGATCGCGAACCAGAACCAGTAGCCGCCGACGGCCAGCATCAGTGCGCCGATATGCCACAGCTGAGGCACCAGGGTGGAGGTGGTGTCCGGCGAGAAGATCATGATCGCGGTGGTCACCGCGAACATCATGAAGCCGTACATCATCAGCAGGTGGGAGATCCGGCGTTGCGGGTTGCTGAATTCGCCGGCGGTCATCACTTCGTTGGTCAGCACGCCTACGGCCATAGCGACCTTCTCGCCGCCGCCCACTTCGCGTTTCGCGCTCTTCTGTGCCTTCTTCGCGTTCTCGAAGAAGTACTTCGCACTCTTCTTGTGCAGCATGTCGAGTATCGTGCCGCCCATGACCAGCAGCACCATGAGCACGATGTAGCCTTGCATCATGGCGGGGGTGATGAGGTCTGGCAGTGTGGCAAAGGGGTTGCTCGTGAACATCAGGTTCTCCTCATTAAAATAATAGTCTCTGGAAATCGGTCGATCATCAGCCATTCAATCCTGCATAGTACTTGCGCAATATCTCCAGCACTTCCGGGCGACTGAACTCGGCGGGAACTTCCTCTCCGTCGGAAAGCATCTTGCGCAACTGGGTGCCGGACACTTGCAGTCGGTCGGCATCGGAATGCGGGCAGGTGCGGGCCGAGGCCATGCCGCCGCACTTGTAGCACCAGAAGGAGACGTCGATCTTGAGTGCTTGGGTCTCCAGTGCGTTCTTGGGGATCTTGTCGAAGATGTGGTGCGCGTCGAAGGGGCCGTAGTATTTGCCCACGCCTGCATGGTCGCGGCCGACGATCAGGTGCGAGCAGCCGTAGTTCTGGCGGAACAGCGCATGCAGCAGTGCTTCGCGCGGACCGGCATAGCGCATGTCCAGCGGGTAGCCGGACTGCACCACGGTCTTGCCGACGAAGTAGTTCTTGGTCAGCGCGATGATGGCATGGGTGCGCACTTCGGCCGGGATGTCGCCCGGTTTGAGATTGCCGAGCAGGGAATGGATCATCACGCCGTCGCACACTTCGATGGCGATCTTGGCCAGATACTCGTGCGAGCGGTGCATGGGGTTGCGCGTCTGGAATGCGGCGACCTTGCTCCAGCCCATCTCGGTGAACAGCGCGCGCGTCTCTTTCGGCGTCATGTACATCGCGCCGTATTTCTGCGGGAAACCGCCTTGCGACAACACCTTTACCGGACCGGCCAGGTTCACCTCGCCCTGTTCCATCACCATCTTCACGCCGGGGTGTTCGAGGTCGGTGGTGCCGAACACGGTGGCGCATTCGTGTGCCTTGTCGATGGTGTATTTCTCGGTCACCTGCATGGTGGCGAGGATACTGTCGTCGTCGGGGTCGACCAGTGCGATGGTGCTGCCGGTGGGGATGGCGTCCGCTGCGGACTTGTCGGTGGAGAGGGTGATGGGGATGGGCCAGAACAGACCGTTGGTGAGCGTCATGCCGTCGCATACGCCTTGCCAGTCGGCGTGGCTCATGAAACCGTCCAGCGGTGTGAAACCGCCTATGCCGAGCATGATGAGGTCGCCTTTTTCGCGAGAGCTCACTGTTACTTTGGGGTAACTGCGTGCCCGATTCAACTCTGCGATCAGATCTTCGCCCACTAACAACAGTGGTTTCAGATCGCTCCCGCCATGCGGGTTTACCAATGCCATAAAGCCTCCCTGTTGGGTCCAGCTACGGATGGAGAATCATCGAAATTTCAGGTGCGCACAGTAGAGGAACATCACGCGTGTAGCGATACCCCTCATGGGTTGAGGGGCACACCCCCCATAGGGGTTATG
>Ga0209231_1000529_pt1 | contig 20666 bp, 21 predicted proteins | sample Deesub45470m_DNA_FD_188086 | JGI IMG/M metagenome (GOLD analysis project Ga0209231, IMG submission 188086) | Deep subsurface microbial communities from North Pacific Ocean - 450_OLKR46/470m Metagenome (SPAdes) (version 2) | ecosystem: Environmental > Terrestrial > Deep subsurface > Unclassified ... | reverse complement strand
TGCCGACGATAAGTCGTCGCCAGAGCTCGACAGGCGGTAAACAAGGTCAAACATGTCAAACGTTTACGAAGGCCATAATCTCAGGCCCCCGACTTTAGCGGGTTTGCGGGGTGCCCGGGAACTGCTGGTTGATTTAAGCCCTGCATTAACCGGGATCTCCCCGGTCACGGTCACCGTATCATATGCATCTTGACGATTTCGATTTCGACCTTCCTCCGGCACTGATCGCCCAGTCACCGCTTCCCCATCGTGACGATTCACGGCTGATGGTCCTGCGCCGATCGGTCGGAACGATCAGCAACGGCGACTTTCCCGGCATCGTCGAACATTTTGTGCCGGGGGATGTGCTGGTGGTCAATGATACCCGGGTCATCCCCGCCCGCCTCCTCGGGACCAGGGACTCCGGCGGCAAGATCGAGGTCCTGCTGGTGCGGCGCCTGTCGGGAGCCGAGGAGGTCTGGGCCTGCCTGACCAAGTGTTCCAAGACGCCCCGTCCCGGGACCCGTCTTCTTCTCGGCGGATTGATCGAAGGAACGGTTCTTGAGGGGGGCGAAGAGCCCTTCCGGCATATCCGCTTTACCTGCGAAGGGAGTTTCTGGGACGCCCTGGAAGCGGTCGGCCATATCCCGCTCCCCCCCTATATCCGCCGGGAGGACGATTCTCTCGACCGCGAGCGCTACCAGACGGTTTTTTCCAGCAAGCAGGGAGCCGTCGCCGCCCCGACCGCCGGCCTGCATTTCACACCGGCGATTTTTCAGGTCCTCAAGGAAAGGGGGGTCGAAGTCCTCCCCCTGACCCTCCATGTGGGATTGGGGACCTTCCTCCCGGTGCGAACGGAGAACATCCTCGACCACCGCATGCATGAAGAGTTCTATCAGATTCCCGAAGCGACCGCGGCGGGAGTCAACAGGGCCAAGAGGGAAGAGCGGCGGGTTTTTGCCCTGGGGACCACGACGACGCGGACGCTGGAATATGCCGTCGACGCCGAGGGACAACTGATCGCCGGCGAGGGGGGGAGCGATCTCTTCATCTACCCCGGCTTCCAGTTCCGGATCGTCGATGCCCTGATCACCAACTTTCACCTCCCTCGTTCGACTCTGCTGATGCTGGTGTCGGCTTTTGCCGGACGGGATTTTGTTCTCGAGGCCTACCGCCGTGCAGTCAACGACGGTTTCCGTTTTTTCAGCTACGGCGATTGCATGCTGATCCTCTAGAAGGGTCGCTGGAGTCGGCGGGACCGGGTTTTTTTTGACTGAGTTTACTTTTGATCTATTGGCGACCGACAGCGGCAGTGCCGCCCGTCGCGGCCGGATGACGACCCGTCGGGGACTCATCGAAACCCCGATTTTCATGCCCGTCGGCACCCAGGGGACGGTCAAGGCGATGCTCCCCGAAGCCCTCAAGGAGATCGGGGCGCAGATCATTCTCGGCAACACCTATCATCTCTTTTTGCGTCCCGGTCACGAACTGATTCGGAATCTGGGGGGGCTGCACCGTTTCATGAACTGGGATCGGCCGATTCTCACCGACAGCGGCGGCTTCCAGGTTTTCAGTCTCGGCGCCCTGCGCAAGATCGATGAAGCGGGGGTGCGTTTCCAGTCCCACCTCGACGGCTCCAGTCACGTCCTCTCCCCCGAATCGTCCATCGCGGTTCAGGAAGCCCTCAGCGCCGATATCATCATGGCCTTCGACGAGTGCATCCCCTATCCGGCGTCCAGGGAGTACGTGGCCGATTCGACGGCCCGCTCCGGCCGCTGGGCCAGGCGTTGCAAGGTCGCCCGCAGTCAAGGGGACGGTGCCGCCCTCTTCGGCATCGTCCAGGGAGGGATGCACCCCGACCTGCGGGCCGGCAGTGTGAACGACCTTCTGGAAATCGGTTTCGAGGGGTATGCCATCGGCGGCCTCTCCGTCGGCGAAGAGGCCGACCTCATGTACGAGGTGATGGAAAACACCCTGCCGCTCCTGCCGAAAGACCGCCCCCGCTATGTCATGGGAGTGGGGACGCCGGAGAACCTCATCGAGGGGGTGAGCCGGGGGGTCGATATGTTCGACTGCGTGATGCCGACGCGCAACGCCCGCAACGGCGTCCTCTTCACCTCCTTCGGCAAGGTGAGCATCAAGCAGGCCCGCTATCTGGCCGACCCTCTGCCGGTCGACCCCGATTGCCGCTGCTACGTCTGTAGCAATTACAGCCGCGCCTATCTGCGGCATCTGTATCAGAGCAACGAGATCCTTTCCTCGGTTCTCAACACCCACCATAACCTTCACTACTACCTGAGTCTGATGCAGGGTGTGAGGGACGCCCTCGATCGGGGGCGCTTTGGTGAGTTCAAGAAGGATTTCTATCGAAAAAGAACGGATAATCCGAGCGGCACTTGAAAATCCGTGCTATTGTCGGTGGCGTTTTTCCCGTCCTGTGAGCCCTAAACTGTTGCAAATAACCCAAGGAGGAATCAATCAATGAACCTGTTCGGAGTTTCTGAAGCCTACGCCATGGCCGCCAACGGCGGTGCAGAGGGGGGACGTCCCGGTTACGAGGGCGTCATCATGCTGGTCATCATGTTCGCCATCTTCTACTTCCTGCTGATCCGTCCCCAGCAGAAGCGGGCCAGGGAGCACAGGCAGCTGGTGGAGTCCCTCAAGGTGGGGGATGCGGTTGTGACCGCCGGCGGGGTTCACGGCAAGGTGACGGCGCTGCAGGATACCGTGATCACCATCGAGGTGGCGACCGGTGTCAAGATCCGGGTGAATCGCTCATCGATCGTGGGGACCAAGCAGGAGTAGTCGCCACGGTTCGCGTTCTTCACCTTCCGGGGGGCGTCGCCAGGCGCCGCCGCCCGTAATGCATCCGAAAGGAGATAGTAGCTGCCATGTCCAAGAGTATCAAGTTGCGCGGAGGCCTGATCCTGCTGGTCCTTCTCGTCTCACTGGCCTCGCTGGCTCCCACGGTGATCAGGGAGGGGCTCCCCTCCTGGTGGACCGAGAGCTTTGATCCCATCCATCTCGGCCTCGATCTGCAGGGCGGGATGCATCTGGTGCTGGGTGTCGAGGTGGATAAGGCAGTCGAAAGCCGCCTCGACAGCACCATTGACCAGACCGAAACCCTCCTCCGGGAAAAGGACATCATCTTCAAGCGCGTCAGTCGCCGCGCCGGCGATGGCCTCGCCGTCACCGTCTATGACCAGGCGGCCGGGTCCCAGGTCGATGCGATCATGGCCGAAAGCTTTCCCAATCTCGAGGCTCTGACCGTCACCGACGAGGGGGGGTACATCCAGAAGAACTACCGGCTCAGCGACCGGGAGATCGACGAGATCAAGGACTACGCCGTGCGCCAGGCTCTGGAAACGCTGCGCAACCGGGTGGATCAATTCGGTGTCAGCGAACCGACCCTGCAGCGTCAGAGCGGCAATCGCATCCTGATTCAGCTCCCCGGAGTCGATGATCCCCAGCGGGCCATCGATCTCCTCGGAAAGACCGCCCGTCTCGAATTCAAGATGGTGGCCGAAGACGTTAATCCCCAGGACGCTCTCCAGGGGAACCTCCCTCCCGGAACCGAGCTCCTCTATGAACGCCGGGTGGACAAGAGCACCGGCGCCGTCAGCGAAATTCCCCTGGTGGTTCAGACCAAGACCGTCCTCACCGGCGATCTCCTCTCCGACGCCCAGGTGCGGATCGACACCCGCTACAACGACCCCTATGTCGCCATGGACTTCAATGCCGTCGGCGCCAAGCGTTTCGATCAGATTACCGCCGCCAACGTCGGCAAGCGGATGGCCATTGTCCTTGACGACACCGTTTACTCGGCGCCGGTGATTCGCGAGCGGATTTCCGGCGGCAGCGCCCAGGTCAGCGGCTCCTTCAGCGAGCAGGAAGCGACCGACCTGGCCATCGTCCTGCGGGCCGGATCCCTCCCCGCTCCCGTGACGATCCTGGAAGACCGCACCGTCGGCCCCTCCCTGGGGCTCGATTCGATCAACAAGGGGATTTTTTCGGTCCTCATCGGCGGCGCCCTGGTCGTGTTGTTGATGCTTGTTTATTACAACCTCTCCGGGCTCGTTGCCAACCTCGCCCTGATCCTCAACCTGGTCTTCATCATGGCGCTCCTTTCGCTGTTCAAGGCGACGCTGACCCTGCCCGGGATCGCCGGTATCGTCTTGACCGTCGGCATGGCCGTCGATGCCAACGTGCTGATCTTCGAGAGGATCCGCGAGGAACTGCGCCTCGGCAAGACGCCGCGCAACGCCGTCGATTCCGGGTATGCCAAGGCCTTTGTGACTATCATCGATGCCAATGTCACCACTCTGATCGCGGCTCTGGTTCTCTTTCAGTTCGGCACCGGGGCGGTCAAGGGATTTGCCGTGACCCTGTCCATCGGCATCCTTGCCTCCCTCTTTACTGCGATCTTCGTGACACGGGTTCTTTTCGACTTTTTCCTGGAACGCCGCCAGGTCAAACGGCTGAGCATATAAGGAGGACCGGATGGAGTTCATCAAGCCAGATATCAATCTCGATTTTATCGGCAAGCGCAAGATTGCCCTGATCTTTTCGGCTCTGCTGATCCTCGTCGGCCTCGTCTCCCTGGTCGTCAAGGGGGGACCGTCCTACGGCATCGATTTCGCCGGCGGCACCCTGGTCCAGATCAAGTTTGTCGAGGCGACCGACCCCGCCCGGATCAAGGAGGCTCTCGCCCCCCTGACGCTGGGAGGGCTGACCGTGCAGCAGTTCGGCGACGAGGCCAACGAATTTCTGGTGCGCGCCCAGGAGACCAGCGGAGCCATGGAGAGCCTCTCCCGCAACATCAAGACGACCCTCGAAACCCGATACGGGGCGGGGCAGGTCGATGTGCGGCGCACCGAGATGGTCGGCCCCCAGGTCGGAAAGGACCTCCGTCAAAAGGGGCTCTTCGCCATTTTTTACGCCATGATCGGCATTCTCGTCTACGTCACCTGGCGCTTCGAATTCCGTTTCGCCGTCGCGGCGATCATCGCCTTGCTGCATGACGTGATCATCACTCTCGGTGTCTTCTCCCTCTTCGGCAAGGAGATCGACCTGCCGATCATCGCCGCATTTCTGGCGATCATCGGTTATTCCCTCAACGACACCATCATCGTCTGCGACCGGATCCGCGAGAACATGGGACGCCATGCCAAAGACGGCTTTGCGGCCATCGTCAATCGCAGCATCAACGAAACCCTCTCCCGTACTCTCCTCACCTCCGGGACGACATTGATCGTGGTTCTGGCCCTCTTCGTCTTCGGTGGCGGGGTCATCCACAACTTCGCCTTTGCGCTCCTGGTGGGGATCCTGATCGGGACCTATTCGTCGATTTATGTGGCCAGCGCCCTGTTGATCTTCTGGGATGACTACCGTGCCCGCAAGGGGGCCCTCGCCGGAGCCAAAGGAGGGGCGGCGTGAAAAAAGAAACGTTCTTTCTTGTCGTCGGAGCCCTGATTATCGGCCTTCTGGTCGGCCTTCTGGTCAGCAAGGAGAAAAAGGGACCCTCTAGCGCTCCGCCGCCGGCGTCCCAGGCTCCCGCCGTCAACTTGCAGCAGAATCTCGGGCTTCTTGAGGACCTGGTCGCCAAGGACCCCACAAACCGCAATGCCTGGGTGCAGCTGGGGCACGGCTACTTCGATTCCGACCAATATATCAAGGCCGTCGAGGCCTACAACAAGGTCCTCGAACTCGATCCCAACGACCCCGACATCCTCACCGATCAGGGGGTCATGTTCCGGAGCCTCGGCTGGTACGACAAGGCCGTGGACAACTTTGTCAAGGCCAACCATCTCAACCCCCTGCACGTCCAGAGCCTCTACAACCTGGGGGTGGTCTATCGCTACGATCTGAAGGATCTCGACAAAGCCAGGGACGCCTGGAAAAAGTACCTGGCCCTCAATCCCGTCGGTCCCGGCGCCGAGCAGATCCGCGCCGAGATGGAGTTTCTCGAGAGCCACCCCCCCCTCCCGCAGGGGAAATGAGTCAGACAACGACGGGCCGGGGTACATTACCCGGCTCGTTTTTTTAGGAGGACCCCGTGTTGCGACGCCGATTCTTGCCCTGGCGGGCCATGGTCGCGCTTCTTGGCTCTCTGCCGTTTTTGCTCTCCTGCCTGGCCGCTTCTCCGCCGGTTTCCGGTGCGCTGCAGGGGGACCACCTCTGGCGCGGCACCGTGAAGATCGCCGGCGATCTGGTCGTTGCCGAAGGGTCGCACCTCGTCATTGCCCCAGGGAGCGAGATCGTCTTTCTGCCGCCGATCGAGGGCGAAGGGCAGTGGAGCGAACATCCCCACTTTTCCGGAAGCGAACTGGTCGTGCGCGGATCGATCATCGCCGAGGGAACCGCCGATAAGCCGATCACCTTCCGCTACCATGACCCCGCCGCTCCGCCTGGAAGCTGGGGAGGGGTCAATCTCGTCGCCAGCCCCAGTGCCCGTTTCAGCCACTGCCGCTTCACCCAGGCGGACAGCGCCCTGCACAGCCAGAGCTCCACCGTCGTTGTCGAAGAGTCCCTCTTTGAGAACAATCTGGTCGGGATCCGCTTTCACTCCTCAAGAATCTCCATCGAACACAACCTTCTGCGGCGCAACGGCACCGCCATCCGCTTTCACTTCGGCGCGCCGGTCATCTGCCGCAACGATATCCGCGAAAACGACAAGGCTTTTTTCGTCACCTCCTACCCCCGGGACTATCGCATCGAGGCCAATAACATCGTCGGCAACGGCCGCAGCGTCGTTCTCGGCGAGGAGGTTCCCGACGATCTGGATTTGGCGGGGAATTTCTGGGGCGAGACGGATCCGGCACGGATAGAAAGGGCTTTTGTCGACGGCAGGAAGATCGAATATCTCGGCCGGATCCGCTATCGCCCCTTTGCCGCCGAACCCTTTGCCGATGCGGGGACGACATGGAACCGGTAACCGTGCGCCGCTGGGCGCCGCGGGGTGCGGAGCCCGGTGTCGAGGAGATCGCCCTTCTTTGTGCAGGCCTCGGGGTTTCGCCCCTGGCGGCCGCGGCCCTCTGGGGGCGCGGCGTGCAGACCGTCGCCGACGGCAGGGTCTTTCTCGATGCCGGCCTGGCAGCCCTCCCCGATCCCTTTCTCCTTTCGGGCATGGAGCGGGGAGTCGAGCGCCTGGTCGCCGCCATCGAGGGCGGGGAGGGTATCGCCGTCCACGGCGACTACGATGTCGACGGTATCAGCGGCAGCGCTCTCTTGGTGGAAACCCTGCGGGCCTTCGGCGCCGTCGTCGACTATCATATCCCTTTGCGCCTCAAGGACGGCTACGGCCTCTCCGCCGAGGCGCTGCGCAAGGCGGCCGCCGCCGGAGCCCGGGTGGCCCTCTCCGTCGACTGCGGAGTCTCCGCCGTCGACGAGGGGCGCCTGGCCAGAGAGCTCGGCCTCGATCTGATCATCACCGATCACCACCAGGTCCCGGAGACCCTTCCCGAGGCTTTGGCCATCATCAATCCCCATCTCCCTGAAAGTCCCTTTCCGGCCCGGGAGCTCTCCGGCGTCGGCGTCGCTTTCTTCCTGATGATCGCCCTGCGCAAGACGTTGCGGGAACGGGGGGCTTTTGCCTCCGCCGCCGAGCCCGATCTGCGCCGCTCCTTGGACCTGGTCGCCCTCGGCACCATCGCCGATGTCGTCCCCCTGACCGGCGTCAACCGCATCCTCACCCGTTTCGGCCTCGAGCTTCTCGGTCGCGCCGGCCGTCCCGGTGTCGCGGCCTTGAAGGCGGTGGCGGCGGTCAAGGAGATGAACGCCGCAGCCGTCGGCTTTCGTCTCGGACCGCGCCTCAATGCCGCCGGCCGGCTGGAGGATGCGGCCCTCGGCGTCGATCTCCTCCTCGAGACATCTGCGGCCCGTGCCGGAGAGATCGCCGGCCACCTCGACGGTCTCAACCGCGAGCGCCAGCAACTCGAGCAGGAGACGCTCCTTCAGGCTATCGAGCGCCTCGAAGAAGGAGGGGAGGGGGGAGAGTGTTCCATCGTCCTCGCCGATGAACGCTGGCACCCGGGAGTCATCGGCATCGTCGCCAGCCGCCTGGTGGAGCGCTATCACCGTCCGACGATCCTCATCGCCCTGGAAAACGGTCAGGGCAAGGGATCGGCCCGCTCCATTGCCGGTTTTCATCTCTATTGCGCCCTGCAGGACTGCAGCGAGTTTTTAGCCGGTTTTGGCGGCCATCAGTACGCCGCTGGACTCTCCATCGCCGGGGAGGCCGTGGATTCCTTTGCCGCAGCCCTCGACGGGGTGGCTCGGCGGATTCTCGGCGCCGAGGACCTGATCCCGAAACTTCCCCACGACGGCGAGATCCTTCTCGAGGAAATCACCCGCGAGTCTCTCGGCGAGCTGGTGAAGCTGGCGCCCTTCGGTGCCGGCAATCCCGAACCGGCCTTCGTCGCCCGGGGGCTGCGGGCCCAGCAGATCAGCGTCGTCGGCGAAAAGCACCTCCGCTTCACCGTCCGTCAGGGTGGCTATTCCCTCCCTTGCATCGCCTTCGGCATGGTTGAGCGGCTCACCGAGCTCGAGGGGGAATTCGATCTTCTCTTCCATCCCGGGCTCAACGAGTTTCGCAACAGCGTGACCGTGCAGCTGCGGGTCCGGGATATCCGACCATCTGTCTGATCCTGTGTTCCTCCCTTGCTAAATAACGATAGCGTGCCCCGACAAGCATCCTGATGCCACCCTCCAAAGCTCACGACACGAATCGTGGAAAAACAGCAGCTCTCCCCTGCAAGAGCAATATCCCTCCTGAAAGAAACAATTAGATCTCAACTCCCTACGACATCCCTAGGCTCTCTCGCCGCCTGCCGTCTCCCGCAAACGTGCGACATCGCGCAAGGGCGGCGCGCCGAACAGGCGGCCGTACTCGCGGCTGAACTGCGAGGGACTCTCGTAGCCGACCTGGAAGGCGGCGCTCGCCGCGTCGAGCCGTTCGGCGAGCATCAGCCGCCGCGCTTCCTGCAGGCGCAGCTGCTTCTGGTACTGCAGCGGGCTCTGCGCCGTCATGGCCCGGAAGTGGTGATGGAAGGTCGAGGCGCTCATCCGCGCCTTTTCGGCGAGATCGTCGATGCGCAGCGATTCGGTGAAGTTTTCTTTCAGCCACTCGATGGCGCGGGCGATCTGCTGGCTCTGGCTCCCCGCCGTCGCGATCTGCCTTAAGCGCGCCCCCTGATCGCCGGTCAAGAGGCGATAGAGGATCTCGCGCTGGATGACCGGGGCGAGGATCGGGATGTCCTCCGGGGCGGCGAGCAGGTCGATCAGCCGGCTGACGGCACCCAGCAGCGGCAGGGTCACCGCCCCGGTCGCCATGCCGCGACTCGACTGCTGGCTGCGCGGCGGCGGCAGGTGGCTGTCGGCCATCAGCTGGGCGACCTCGCGCAGATCGAAGCGCAGCCGCAGGCCGAGGTAGGGCTGCTCCGGGCTCGCTTCGGTGATCTGCACCAGCGTCGGCAGGTGGACCGAGGTGATCAGGTAGTTGTTCGCATCGTAGACATAGCTGTCGTCGGCCAGGGTGACGCGCTTCGCCCCCTGGGCGATCATGCACAGGCTCGGTTCGTACATGCCGGTGATCGGCTCGGTCGGTTCGGTGCGGCGAAAGAGCCCCAGGCCCGGCACGGCGGTTTCGAGCCGCTCGCCGCCCTCGGTCCATCGGGCAATCCGACCGTTGAGCGCCGCCAGGGCTGCGTCCCGTTGCTTGTTCTCATTGGCGTCCGTCATGGTGCGACCTCATGCGTAGGGTTGACTTGAGGTTATGGTAGTCGACAGGGCGGTACTGGGCAACGGATTTTTTGACGCGGCGGAGAATCGGGCAAGAAATGGGGAGAAATGGGATAGCGTTTACAAATTGTTTAAGGTTGTCCCGCTACTCGTCGTTTGATGCTCATATCTGCACAATGGACAACATGATGGTCGTTGCGCCCCCTTGTGCCTATTATTCTGATCAGCGGGGGGCAACAGGAGTCGCGTCTACAGAATTCATTTTTTAACGGCAGGATCTTTGGGGCAAATCTTTCTATGCCACTTGTGTGGCACGGCAACACCCGGCCCATCCCCTCTGTGCCGACAGGCCTCTCACCCTCCCGCCGGTCGATTGAGGATTTCGATGACCTCGGTGGCGACGAAGACTCTGTTGCGACGATACCTGTTCGTCCGGGTCAATATCCCCAGCTCCTCCATTTTTTTCAGGGCGGCGCTGGCCGAGGGGAAGGAAACGTCGAGGGCATCCTTGACCTTGTGGGCGGTCAAAACGGGGGTGCCAAGCATAAGTTCGGGGAGCCGATGCAGAACGCTGTGAGAGCGCAGCCCGAGGTCTACCACGGCCCGCGTCCATCTTTCCAGCACTCTCTCGAGCGCAAGTCCCGTCCGGATGGATTCCTGGGCGGCGGACTCCACCCCGCGCGCGAAGAACCTGACCCAATCGGACCATTTGCCTTTAAGCTCGACCCCGGCCAAAGCCTCATAATATTCCCGCTGATGTTCCTTCATATAGCCGGCCAGATAGACCGGCGGATACCCCTCGGCGGCCAACATCAAGGGCAACAAGAGACGCCCCACCCTGCCGTTGCCATCGAGGAAGGGATGAATGCTTTCGAATTGCACATGCGCGATTGCCATCCGAATTATTACAGAAAGGAACATCTGCTCCTCCTCCGCGGGGGAATACTTGAGCAGAGTCATCAAATCGTCCATGCAGGCGTGGACATTTCCCGGCGGAGGCGGGACATAGGTTGCATCGTAAATGCTTGTCCCCCCTCCGATCCAATTTTGTCTGGCCCTGAACCGCCCTGGCGTCCCGTTGTCGTCTGCGCCATCCATCAGGCGCGCATGGAGTGCTTTTACCAGGTCGCAATCGATCGCCGATGCGCCATCCTCCCGGACTTTTTCCAAACCGTACTCCAGGGCCACGACATAGTTTCTGGTGACGTGGACATCGGGCGGCATTCCTTCGTCGCTACCCGTGGCCTCATAGGCCAAAAGGTCGTTCATGTCTGAGCTGGTCCGCTCGATCTGGCTGCTGCGGACTGCCTCGCGGCGGTCAGCCGTTCTGGTGATCAAGGCGGGATTGGGGAGCCTCCTGGAGAGGTCGACCAAAAGATCGAGGGCGCTATGGGCACGCGACAATTCCTCTCCCACGCTTATCTCATCCAGCCGATGGGGCGTCTTCGGCGGGATTAAGGCCCAAGCCCCGGGATAGTCGTCGACGGGGACCAGTCGTTTTTGGCGGTCAGGGGAGAGGTCCCTTTTTCGCATAGAAAAGCTCCTCAAAGTTTAAATAAGGCGATTTTTTATTTAAACTTAGTTTCAAAAATTTAAATAAGCAAGGGCTTTATTTAACTTTTCAGGGGAAACATTAAATAGCCGGATGAGGTGTTTAACGTTTTGTCGCGCAATGCAGCCCGAACCTTGTCAGCACCAACCGAGATCCGTGTGCCGACCTTTGGTTGACGGTATGGATCGGATTGAGCGCCGCACCTGGAAGTCTGGCGGGATATCCCTCGCTCCTTTCGGTCTTTCGGACAATGCTCTGGATGAGCGCCGTCACGGGGGCAGCGGATTCGCTGCGATCAATTTTCTGCACAACCCTCTATTCATCCCCTTCAATCCCATGACTGCAGGCAGGCTGCTCCCCCTATTCCTGGAAAACCTTTTCCGTCCCTTCGGACAATCAGGCAATGATCCGGCAGGATCGGTCTACCGCCCTGCAGCCGGAGCGGCGTAAGGTATGCTCAACGACAAGGCACAGGCTTTCGCTTCTAAAAAGGAGTTTAACAATGCAAAAACGACTATTGGGCAACAGCGGGCTGGAGGTTTCGGCCCTGGGGCTGGGGTGCATGGGGATGAGCTTCTCCTACGGCCCACCGAAGGACAAGCAGGAGATGATCGCCCTGCTGCGCACGGCGGTGGAGCGCGGCGTCACCTTCTTCGATACCGCCGAGATCTACGGGCCGTTCAGCAACGAGGATCTGGTCGGCGAGGCGCTCTCTCCCCTGCGGGATAAGGTGGTGATCGCCACCAAGTTCGGCTTCAACACCGCCTTCGATCCGCGCGAGCCCCGGGCAGGTGTGGCGATGCTCAACAGCCGGCCGGAGAACATCAGGCAGGTCGCCGAAGCCTCGCTCAAGCGGCTGCGCCTTGATGCCATCGACCTCTTCTACCAGCACCGCGTCGATCCGGAGGTGCCGATCGAGGAGGTCGCCGGAACGGTCAGGGAGCTGATCGCGGAGGGGAAGGTCAAGCACTTCGGCCTCTCCGAGGCGGGGGTCGCGACCATTCGCCGCGCCCACGCGGTGCAGCCGGTGGCGGCGCTGCAGAGCGAGTATTCCCTCTGGTGGCGCACGCCGGAGGACGAGGTGATTCCGACCCTCGAAGAACTCGGCATCGGCCTCGTCCCCTACAGCCCCCTGGGCAAGGGGTTTCTGACCGGCGCGATGGACGCGAAGACCACCTTCGGCGGCGACGATTTCCGCAGCAAGCTGCCGCGCTTCGCCCCCGAGGCGCTGCAGGCCAACCAGGCGCTGGTCGATCTCCTCGGAGGTATCGCCGCGCAAAAGAACGCCACCCCGGCCCGGATCGCTCTGGCCTGGCTGCTGGCGCAAAAGCCGTGGATCGTTCCGATTCCCGGCACCACCAAACTGGAACGGCTCGACGAAAACCTCGGCGCACTTCAGGTCGAACTGACCGCCGCAGACCTGCGCGCTATCGACGTCGCCGCCGAGCAGGTCAAGATCGTCGGCGCGCGCTATCCGCAGGCGCTGGAGGCGTTGACCGGGCGCTGACCAGAAGCGCCCGGGTCGCAAGGACGGATGACGATGCACCGGATTCTACTCACCACGCTGATCGCAGGAGTTCTGATGGCCTTCGCATGCACCCAGCTTTACCCCGATAACCCCGGCCCGGCCCGCTCGGCGCTGTCGCTGGAGAGCGACCGCACGAACCCGCTTCCGGTGGTCAAGGGGGGCGGGCTGGAACGGGCGCGGGTCCTGTGGGACTTCTTTTTCAACAAGCCGGCCGACACCGTCCCGCAGGGGGCCATCCCCGTCCAGCCGCTGACCCGCGAAGCGCTGCTGGCCGCTGCCGACGGCACGGTCGTGCGCCTCGGCCACTCGACGGTGCTGCTCAAGCTCGACGACGCCTTCTGGCTCACCGATCCGGTCTTCGCCGAGCGCTCGTCGCCGGTCGGATTTGCCGGCCCGCGGCGCTTCCACCCCCCGCCGATCGGCATCGACGCACTGCCGCCGCTCAAGGCGGTGATCATCTCGCACGATCATTACGACCACCTCGACCACGACTCGATCCTGCAGTTGGCGGCCAAGACCGATCTCTTCCTGACCCCGCTCGGGGTCGGCGAGCTGCTGATCGACTGGGGGGTGCCGGCGGCCAAGGTGCGGCAACTCGACTGGTGGCAGGAGAGCGCCGTCGCCGGGGTGCGGCTGGTGGCGACGCCAGCTCGGCACTTCTCCGGTCGCGGTCTGTTCGGCAAGAATCAAACCCAGTGGGCGTCGTGGGTGATTCTCGGCTCCGGGCAGCGGGTCTTCTTCAGCGGCGATTCCGGCTACTTCGACGGCTTTCGCCAGATCGGCGAGCAGTACGGCCCCTTCGATCTGACCCTGCTCGAAACTGGCGCCTACAACGAAAACTGGCCGCAGGTCCACATGCAGCCGGCCGAGAGCCTGCAGGCGCATCTGGACCTCAAGGGCCGGCGCCTGCTGCCGATCCACAACGGCACCTTCGATCTCGCCATGCATGCCTGGCGCGAGCCCTTCGACCGGATCGTCGCCCTCGGACAGGCGCGGGGAATTACGGTCCTGACGCCGGAGATGGGGGAACTGGTGGAGATCAGCGCCGGCAACAGTCGCCAGACCTGGTGGGCCGCGGTCGACAAGCGGGAGGTGCCGCGCGCCGGCGCCGGGTAGCCCCAACTTAGCTGATAAGGAGAAAACAATGTCAAAGGTCAGAACCGTGTCGTTGCTGTCGGCGATAACCATTCTTATTTCATCTGGAACTGCCATGGCCGCCAACTACCAACAAAATCCGTTCACCCTGGTCTATGCCGGCGCGCTCCGCGAAAACGTCGCCGGCGCAGTCCAGATCCATCCGGTCACCTACCAGCTGAACGGCATCGCCATTGCCGCCAACATCTACACCCCGGCGGGCTATGATCCCGGTCATAAATATCCGGCGGTGGTCGTGGCCCACCCCAACGGCGGCGTCAAGGAGCAGGTCGCCGGCCTCTACGCGCAGCGTCTGGCCGGACAGGGTTACATCACCATCACCGCCGATGCGGCGTATCAGGGGGCCAGCGGCGGCCAGCCGCGCAACGTCGACAAGCCGGCCAACCGGATCGAGGATATTCACGGCATGGCCGATTTCATCACGCAGTATGCCGGCGTCGATGCGAGTCGCCTCGGGCTGCTCGGCATCTGCGGCGGCGGCGGTTATGCCCTGCAGGCGGCCCAGACCGACAAGCGCTTCAAGGCGATTGCCACCCTGAGCATGTTCAATTCCGGCCGGGTGCGGCGCAACGGCTACATGGACTCGCAACTCGCCACCATCCAGGAACGTTTGCAGCAGGCATCCGAGGCTCGTGCCCGGGAGGCGGCCGGCGGCGAGATCCTCTATGCCGCCGATGCCAGACTGACCGATGAACAGATCGCCAATCTGCCGTTCGACCTCTATCGCCAGGGTTTCGAATACTACGGGAAGACGCACGCCCACCCGAACTCGACCTTTCGCTACACCATGAGCAGCCTCCTCGACCTGATGCGCTTCGACGCTGCCAGCAACATGGAGCTGATCAACCAGCCGCTGCTGATGCTGGCCGGCAGCAAGGCCGATTCCCTCTACATGACCGAGGAGGCCTTTGCCCGGGCGACCGGCAGCAAAAACAAGGCGCTCTTTCTCATCGACGGCGCCACCCACATCGAAACCTACTGGAAACCGGACTATGTCGATCAGGCCCTGGTCCAATTGACCCGGTTCTTCACCAAGGCACTCTAGGAGATGGATCAAATGAAACCGATGATTGCCATGCCACTTGCGCTTATCCTGCTCGCTTCGACCTCCGCCCTGGCCGGGGAGGCGGCTCAGGCGATCCGCATCGACCGCCAAAGAGCGCAGCAGTCGACGCCGGGCGCGGCCGGGCACTTCACCGGCCAGGTACGCATCGACACGCCGTTTAAGGGCGAGGCCCCGGCCCGGGCCTACGGGGCCAACGTCACCTTCGCCGCCGGGGCGCGCACCGCCTGGCACAGTCACCCCCTCGGCCAGACCCTGATCGTCACCAAAGGGACGGGGCTGGTGCAGCGCTGGGGCGATCCGGCCGAGACCATCCGCAAAGGGGATGTGGTCTGGATCCCGCCGCGGCAGAAGCACTGGCACGGCGCGGCCCCCGACACGGCCATGAGCCATATCGCCATTGTCGAGCATCTCGACGGCAAGAGCGCGAAATGGATGGAACAGGTCAGCGCCGAGCAGTATGGCGCTGCGGCCGCCGAAGGAAACGACAGGACCGAGAAAAGCGCAGGGACGTCACGGGCACAGGAGTTGTTCGGAGAGGTCGCCCCGAAGTTCGCCGAACTGACCGACGAAGTGCTCTATGCCGATGTCTGGGAACGGCCGGAGCTGTCGAAGCGCGATCGAAGCCTGATCACCGTGGCGGCACTGGTGGCGATGAACCGCCCCGCGCAACTGAAGTCGCACCTGGGCTTGGCCGTGAAGAATGGCGTCACCGAAGCGGAGCTGATCGAGACCATCACCCACCTGGCCTTCTATGCCGGCTGGCCGAATTCGGTGACGGCGGTGATGACGGCGAAGGAGGTTTTTGACCATCCGGCGCCGTGATTTTGCCGGCTGTGTTATGTGCTGTTCCCGGATTTCCACAAGACAACCAAAGCAGGAGGCACGGAAGATGAATCAGCGTGAAAACGACCACCACAAGGACGGTCCCGATCTGCCCGATCGGCGCACGTTTCTCCTCGCCGGCGCCGGGGTGGCCGCCGCAGCGTTGCTGCCGCAGGTTGCCGCCGCCGCACAAGTTCCAGCGGGGCAAAGCGCCGGCGGCAGCGCTGCGCAGCCCGCCGGCCCGGGCAGGCGCAGGCTCGGCAGCCTGGAAGTGTCGAGCCTCGGGCTCGGCGTGCAGAACATGAGCCGCAAGTACGACACCAGTGTCCCCTATCGGCCGGAGATGATCGAGGTCATCCGCACCGCCTTCGACCAGGGCGTCACCTTTTTTGACGCGGCGGAGGCCTACGGTCCCTTCGAAGTGGAGCGCATCCTCGGTGAAGGGGTGGCGCCGTTTCGCGACCAGGTGGTGATCGCCACCAAGTTCGGCTGGAACATCGACCAGGAGACCGGCGAGCGGCTGCCGGGGCTCAACAGCCGCCCGGAGCACATCAAGCAGGTCGTCGAGGCGATGCTCAAACGCCTGCGCACCGACCGCATCGATCTCCTCTATCAGCACCGGGTCGACCCGGACGTCCCGATCGAGGAGGTCGCCGGCGCAGTCAGGGAGCTGATGGCGCAGGGGAAGGTCCTGCACTGGGGGCTCTCCGAGATGGGGCTCAAGACGTTGCGCCGCGCCCATGCCGAACTCCCCGTCACGGCGGTGCAGAACGAGTATTCCCTGCTCTGGCGCGGCCCCGAGACCGACGTGCTCCCGACCTGTGAGGAGCTCGGGATCGGCTTTGTCCCCTGGAGCCCCCTCGGCGTGCAGCTTCTGACCGGCTGGATCGACGCCAGGACCCGCTTCGCCCCCGGCGATTTTCGCGGCACCGAGTCCCGCTTCGCGCCGGAGAATCTGCCGCATAACCTGGCACTGGTGGAATTGGTGCAGAAGTGGGCCGAGCAGAAGCAGTCCACCCCCGCGCAGATCGCCCTGGCCTGGCTGCTGGCGCAAAAGCCCTGGATCGTGCCGATCCCCGGAACGACCCATCGCGAGCACCTGCTCCAGAATCTCGGCGCGGCGGCTGTTCGTTTCACCGCCGCCGAACTGACCGAGCTCAATGCGTCGGTTGCGGCGATCACGATTCAGGGACAGCGGCTCCCTGATTTCGTGCAGGCCTTTTCGGATGTGGAAGCACCGCCGCAGCGATAAGCGATCCAGGGTTCCGCTCGCCAAGAATGCCGGGGCCGAGCAACGGCTAAACCTAACCCAACCCGACAAGGAGAAAATCATGAAACAAGCCAAAGCCTACGCCGCCGTCAGCGCCAGCGCACAACTGGCCGCCACCAGCATCCCGCGCCGCGCCGCCACCGCACGCGACGTGCAGATCGAGATCCTTTTTTGCGGCGTCTGCCACTCCGACCTGCACACGGTGCGCGACGAGTGGCACAGCGTCATGCCGACCGCCTACCCCTGCGTCCCCGGTCACGAAATCGTTGGCCGGGTGACCGGAGTCGGCACCGAGGTCAAGAACTTCAAGCCCGGCGATCTAGTCGGGGTCGGCTGCATGGTCGATTCGGACCACGAGTGCCCGAGCTGCAACAACCACGTCGAGCAGTTCTGCCCGGAGGTCACCTTCACCTACAACTCGCCGGACAAGCACGGCACCGCAACCGTCACTTTTGGGGGCTATTCGGAGAGTATCGTCGTCGACGAGCGCTTCGTGCTCAAGGTGCCGACCAATCTCGCGCTGGCCGGGGTGGCGCCGCTCCTCTGCGCCGGCATCACCACCTGGTCGCCGATCCGCCGCTGGGGCGATATCGCGGGGAAGAAGGTCGGCGTCGTCGGCCTCGGCGGCCTCGGGCACATGGGGGTGAAGTTCGCCCGCGCCCTCGGCGCCCGCGTCGTGGTCTTTACCACCTCACCGGGCAAGAAGGAAGATGCCCTGCGCCTCGGCGCGCACGAGGTGATCCTGTCGAAGAACGCCGACGAGATGCGGAAACAGGCCGGGACCTTCGATTTCATCCTCGACACCATCGCCGCCGACCACGACATCAACGTCTACCTCGGCATGCTCGGCCTCGACGGTGAACTGACCCTGGTCGGGGCGCCGGAGACGCCGCTTGTGGTCTCCGCTTTCGCACTCCTCTTCGGGCGCAAGCGCCTCTCCGGCTCACTGATCGGCGGCATCAAGGAGACCCAGGAGATGCTCGATTTCTGCGGTGCGCACGACATCGTCGCCGACGTCGAGATCATCCCGATCCAGCAGGTCAATGAGGCCTATGAGCGACTGGTCAGGTCCGATGTGAAGTACCGCTTCGCCATCGACATGGCGTCGCTGCAGGGCTGAACCCGAAAACGCTTTTCTCCTCCAACCCGGTGACACCGGACAGAACAGCCATGACGACCATCACCGAAACTCTGCTGACCGGAAACCGCATTGCCGGGGCGCTCGACGCCCTGGCGACGCTGCGCCTCGACATCTTCCGCGAATACCCCTACCTCTATCAGGGGCTTCGGGAGGATGAGCTCGCCTACCTGGCCACCTATGCCGAAAAACCCCAAGCCTGCGTCCTTGTCGCCAGCGACGGGGCGGAGGTGATCGGCGCCGCCACCGGCATGCCGCTGATGCACGAGGCACCCGGATGCGCGACGCCTTTGCCGGTACGGACTATCCCCTTGACGCCATCGACTACGTCGGCGAGCTCCTCTTGCGCCCGGCCTGCCGCGGGCGCGGCCTCGGTTAAAAACTCCTGGCGCAGTTGGAGAGCCACATCCGTCCCCTCGGCCGCTACCGCCAGCTGGCCTGCGCCACCGTCGAACGCCCCGAGAAGGACCCCCTGCGGCCGCCGGAATTCCTCCCCATCTCCCGCTTTCTCGCCCGCACCGGCTTCGACCGCCTGCCGGGGGTGACCACCCGCTTCACCTGGCGCGAGACCGACGGCGTCAAGCGGGAGCACACCATGCAGTTCTGATTGAAGGACCTGCACAAACGATGACCGCAAAGCACCATCACAACCGGAACCCAAACAAAAACCCCGCCAATCTTCGGCGGGGTTTTTGTTTTGATATTCGGCCGCGTGAACAGGATATCTAGGCCGGGCTCCAGTAGCAGCGTTTCGGCGAGACGATCTTCTCCTCTTTCTTCAGCTGGTTCATCGCCTTGTCGACCTCCTTGCGATCGAGACCGCCGAGATCGGCGATCTTTCCGGCGTTGAGGGGCTCGCCCGCCTGGCGCATCACATCGAGTACCTTGTCCGCAACACTCATGACTATCCTCCTTGTCGGTTCAGGTGATGCCGATCAATATACAACCAATTCACTCATAAATCGAGGGCCGTCTTCGCCTTTCCCTTTTTTTCGGCCGGGACCGGCCCCTCAGATCCTCCCGATCTTTATCGAAACTTTACACTCCCCCTATGCACCCTTTAAATTCTCCTGTCATACTTGCACCATAAAAGAAAGGACAGGGGTTCCAAAAAGACCGCAACGAAAAAAGGATGGAGGAGATCATGAAAACCACAACCATGACGCTGCTCGGCCTGCTGCTGATCCTGTTCGGGGCTCTTTCGGTTCCGGCCGGGGACATGGACGATGGGACCGGCACCATGCCGATATCGACGGACGAAATGACCAGACAGGGTAGCCAGGGAATGACAGACAAGACGATGAAAGGGGGACAGACCATGATTCCCAGCGATGAGGAACTCCGCCAGCGGCTGACCCCGCTGCAGTATAAAGTGACCCGCAAGGACGGCACCGAACCCCCCTTCGACAACGCCTACTGGAACAATCACGAGCCGGGGATTTATGTCGACATCATCTCCGGGGTTCCGCTCTTCAGCTCCATCGACAAGTATGAATCGGGGACCGGCTGGCCGAGCTTCACCCGACCCCTCGACCCGGAGGCGATCGTCGAGAAACAGGACCGCAGCTTCTTCACGGTGCGCACGGAGATCCGCGGCAAGGCCTCCGACGCCCATCTCGGTCATGTCTTCACCGACGGACCACCCCCGACCGGCCTCCGTTACTGCATGAACTCGGCGGCGCTGCGCTTCATCCCCAAGGCCGACCTGGCCAAGGAGGGGTACGCCGAGTACGAAAAGCTGTTCGAGTAACTGAAGAACTTCCGGGCACCCGGCACTGCGACCGGGTGCCCTCCACCCTCCCGACCCAGGAGGTCTTATGAAAAACACACTTGTTTTAATTCTGTTTGCCCTTCTGACCAGTGCCGCCGGCAACGCCCTGGCGGCGAAGACGATCCTGGCCGGTGGCTGCTTCTGGTGCATGGAGGCCGACTTCGAGAAACTCCCGGGAGTCACCGACGTGGTCTCCGGCTTCACCGGCGGCACGGTAAAAGATCCGACCTACAACGGCAACCACGAGGGACACTATGAGGCGGTCGAGATCACCTACGATCCGGAGAAGGTGAGTTACCGGCAGCTCCTCGATTATTACTGGCGGCATATCGACCCCTTCGACGACGGCGGCCAGTTCTGCGATCGCGGGCACAGTTACCTGAGCGCGATCTTCGTCGCCGACGACACCGAACGGAAGATCGCCGAGGACTCGAAGCGGCAGGTCGCCGTCCGCTTCCCGGACGAGACCGTGGTCACCCCGATTCTCGAGGCGACGACCTTCTACCCGATCCGGGGGGAGGAGAGTTACCATCAGGACTATTACAGGAACTACCCGATCCGCTACAAACTCTACCGCTGGAACTGCGGCCGCGACCAGCGGCTGGAGGCGATCTGGGGCGGGAAGGGGGGGCAATGACCCTTCGGGG
>Ga0209231_1000527_pt1 | contig 20697 bp, 16 predicted proteins | sample Deesub45470m_DNA_FD_188086 | JGI IMG/M metagenome (GOLD analysis project Ga0209231, IMG submission 188086) | Deep subsurface microbial communities from North Pacific Ocean - 450_OLKR46/470m Metagenome (SPAdes) (version 2) | ecosystem: Environmental > Terrestrial > Deep subsurface > Unclassified ... | reverse complement strand
GGTCAACATGGTTCCGTATCCCGCGATAAAGCCTCCCCACGTGTTAAATACGATGCCAAGCCAATCCCGCAATGCTGGCGAAAGAGCCTGCGGATTGCCGCCAATATAGCGAACATCCTCCGAAGGCAGGGGTCACAGGTTCGAATCCTGTCGGGTGCACCAAAATATCCAACAAAATCAAGTAGTTCAGAGGGCTCCGCGGACCCTCTTCGAGCAGCGGCGATCAAGAAAACTCACCAGAGAATCACCAAAGTTGGCGCAATCGCCTGAAATTCCTTCACAAATCAGTTGCCGGATTCTCACCAACCTTTGCGACTGGTAGCGACTCGCATTGCAGGGTGCCTTCAGGACATGTTCCAGCGGTTCGGTCGTGAGGCTGGACCGCCCAGCCCGACAATGTGCGCGTGCCGCGTCCAAACGTCTGTTCCCGCCCCTGGTCCCCCGCGGCGATCCCGTAACGAAGCTGGCAGATGTTAAAAGCTATACGGCCGAGTTGGTTACCTGATCGGCCAGTGTGGATGCAGTTCATCGATCACGAAGGCATGAGCAGCACGGCCTTCGGGGTGCCCCTCGGCGAGATGGGGATGGCCCGGAGGAAGCTCGTCATGGGTATGCGCCACTACGTCGAGATCTTCTTTCGGCCAGATGAGGAACGCGATCACTGTCCCGATCAGCGCCAGCATGGCGGCGGCGGCGAGCGCCATCCCCATGCCACCCGCCGCTCCGGTCTGGCCCGCAAGCGGATAAGCGACCAGCCAACACACATGGCTGAGCGCGAACTGCGCAGCGAACAAGGCGGGGCGATCCACCTCTCCCGATGAGCGCCGCAGGAGGCGGCCACCCGGCGTGATGCTTGCCGAATAGGCAATGCCGAGCACCAGCCAGCCTGCGAGGATCACGCCCCAATAGTCGGGCGAGGCATGACCGCGCCATGAGAAGGCGAGCGCGGCAAGTGCAATGGTCATGACCGACGCGGCCGAGAGCATGACAGTTCGATCGGACAACCGTTCGAGTAGACGCGGAAGCAGCAGTGCGGCAAGCATGGAGCCGCCGCCGAACGCGGCCAGCGTGATTGCCATTGCGCTTTGTCCGCGTCCGAGCATCGCTTGCACCAGCACCGGCGTATTGACGATGACCATCGCGCTGGCGGCGGCAGCGGCAAGTGTGACTGCCAATAATCCGCGAAGCCGGGGAGTCTTGAGGTAAAGCCGCGCGCCGCGTGTGGTATTGTCGTAGATGCCCCCGCCGGGTTTACGAGCGACAGCACGCGGCAGAACCGTCGTCAGCACCAGCAGTGCCGAACAGACAAAGCCGATCGCCGTGCCTGAGAAAAGCCAATGGAAGTTCATCACCGTTAGCAGAGCGGCCGCGAGCATCGGGCTGGTCAGACTCTCCATGTCATAGGCGAGGCGTGAGAGCGACAGCGCCTTGGTATAATCCTTCTCCTCCGGCAACACGTCGGGGATCGTCGCCTGGAATGTCGGCGTGAAGCCGGCCGAGGCCGATTGCAGCACGAAGATCAGGACATAAATCTGCCAAATCTGATCGACGAACGGCAGTGCGAGGACGATGAGCGTGCGGATCACGTCCATCGCTACGAGGAAGGCGCGACGCGGCAGCCGGTTTGCATAGGCGCCGACAATGGGCGCAACGCCGACATAGGCGACCATCTTGATCGCCATCGCGGTGCCGAGCACCGCGCCGCCGTCCGCTCCGGCGATGTCATAGGCGAGCAAGCCCAGCGCGACCGTGGCAAGGCCCGTGCCGACCAGCGCGATGATCTGCGCCAGGAACAGATGGCGGTAGGTTCGATTGGCGAGAACCGTGAGCATCGTTACCTCATTCGATCCGTGGGATTTGGCGAGCGCATTACGCAATCAGATAGCCATGGACCGCCATCAGGACGGCGTAGCGTCCAACTTTGGCGATCGTGACGAGCACAAGGAAGCGAGAAATCGGCGTGCGCAGGACACCGGCAATCAGGGTCAATGGATCGCCAATGATCGGCAGCCATGACATGAGCAAGGACAGCTCGCCGAACCGCCGGTAGCGCCGCTCCGCTTTCACCATTGCGGCTTCCGAGACCGGAAACCAGCGGGCGCCGCGATGGCGCGCCAGAAAGCGTCCGAGCGCCCAATTGATCGTCGAGCCAAGCACGTTGCCCAGCGACGCGGTGAGGAGGAGAAAGCCGGGTTCGAAGCGTCCCGTTGCCAGCATTGCCAGCAACAGCAGTTCCGATTGGGCTGGCAACAGCGTCGCGGCGAGCAGCGCGGCGAGAAAGAGGCCGGGATAGCCCAGCGCGAAAACATCCAAGTTTGACAGCAGATGACTCCCGCATAAAGCGCAAAACGCCTGTCGCCCCGCCAGGCCGCGCCCATGTGGCGGCGAAGCGGGGTCGGTGCAGACGAAAGACCGGGGTGTCAGACAACCCGCTTGACCTCTCCATATTCGCCCTCGGTGCGCAGCGTGATCGTGACCGGCGCTTCGGAGCGGTTGCGCCAGAACCAGCCGTGGCTTCCGTCGAACGCCGCGACAAGCTGGCCTTGCTCGCCCGTCGATTCCCGGCCCTTACCATAGCCATGATATGAGATGCCCGGTGCGTCAGCGTGCGTGTCGAAATTGACGTGCCCGCCTTCGACCGACCAGTTGAAAGCGATCCGCGCATCCTTGGCCGCGGTCACTTTGATCTCGGCGCCTTCGCCGGGTGCAAGTGTCAGGCGGGTTGTGTCGCTGCGGACGACTGTCGCGTTCGGTATTGCCGGCGGTGCCGGGGCCGCCGCCGGCCCGGCACCGCCGCTGGCTGCTTGCGCCACGGCCACGCGGACTTGATCGGCTGACGCTGCGGCATCCATGGCAGCGCCCATGGCGGCTTCCTCGGCAAGCTGCGTCTTGATCTCGCCCATTTGGGCCAGTCCCAGCGCGCGGCCAACGCCGGTCGGATCAACCCCATATTCGGAAGGGAGGATGACGGTAGCAAGGAGGCCGCCGGCCGCGACGGCGGCGATGAGCGTGGCCCGGATCAACTGCCGGGTGGTCGGCAGGTCTTCGAGACGGGGGCGTTGTGCATTGAACATGATCGAAGCTCCGATGAAATCAGGCGACGGCAAAGCCGACGAGCTGGTAGCCGACCAGCACGAAGCCAGCGGCCATGAGGATGGTGTTGGCGGCGAAGGCGTGACGCATGAAGCTGTTCGTTCGGCGCCAGAAGCCCATCAGGATCAGGATGGTGGCAAGGGCGAGAAGCTGTCCGATCTCGACGCCGATGTTGAACGCGATCAGGTTGGCGAACAGGCCGTCGCTCGAAATCTCGAACTCGATGATCTTGGTGGCAAGGCCGAAGCCGTGGAAGAAGCCGAAGATCAGCGTGGCGGCCTTGGTATTCGGCTGGACACCGAACCAGCGCTGGAACGCGCCCAGATTATCGAGCGCCTTATAGACGACCGACAGGCCGATGATCGCGTCGATGATGTAGGCGTTGGCGCTGATTCCGGTGAGCACGCCGAACAGCATCGTCGTCGAATGGCCGATCGCGAACAGCGTCACATAAAGGCCGATATCCTTCATCCGGTAGAGGAAGAAGATTACGCCGAACAGGAACAGCAGATGGTCATAGCCCGTGACCATGTGCTTGGCGCCGAGATAGACGAACGGGAGGAACAGGACGCCGCTGCTTTCCTGAATATAGCCCTTGTCACCCTCGGAGACGTTATGGGCCAGGGCTTCGAACCCGACGCAGAAGGAAAGCGCGAGAAGACCGAGGGCAAGCATCAGCCTGTTTCGGGAGGTGCGCTCAAAAATAGTTGCAAAGAGACTCATGGGGAATTCCTTTCCGGTCTCCCACGCGCCGGGGGACAGCGCGTGGGAGTGGCAATGGCTCAGGCCTCCGCCCCGGCCGTGTTGGGGGATGGGTGTTCATCTTCGGCGCGCGCCGCACGGCCATGCACGATGCGGTAGAGTGCCGGCAGCACCAGCAGCGTCAGCAGGGTCGAAGAAATGATGCCGCCGATCACCACCGTCGCCAGTGGTCGCTGCACCTCGGCGCCGGCACCGACATTGAACGCCATCGGCACGAACCCGAGGCTCGCCACCAAAGCGGTCATCAGCACCGGCCTCAGCCTTGTCAGCGCGCCTTCGCGGATCGCGCCTTCAAGGTTGCCGCCTGTCTCGCGGAGCTGGCGAATGAAGCTCAGCATTACCACGCCGTTGAGCACCGCCACGCCCGACAGGGCGATGAACCCGACCCCCGCCGAGATCGAGAGCGGCATCCCCCGGATCAGCAGCGCCGCGACACCGCCGGTAAGCGCCAGCGGCACGCCGGAGAACACGATCGCGGCATCCTTGCCCGAGCGGAACAGGGCATAGAGCAGGCCGAAGATCAGCAGCAGCGTGGCGGGCACAACCAGGCGCAGCCGTTCGGCGGCCGAGATCAGTTGTTCGAACGTGCCACCATAGCTCACCCAATAGCCGGACGGGACTTCGACCCCCGCATCGACCTTCTCCCGCAACTCCTCGATGAAGGAGCCGAGATCGCGCCCGCGCACATTGGTGGTGACGACCACGCGGCGCTTGCCATCCTCGCGGCTGATCTGGTTGGGGCCGATCACGACTTCGACCCGCGCCACGTCGGCCAGCGGTACGAACCCACGCGGGTCGGCGCCAGTCTGGCCAAGCGGGATGCGCAAGCGGCCGATCTCGTCGGCCTTGCTGCGGATGTTCTCGGGCAGCCGCACGATCACCGGGAAGCGCCGGTCGCCCTCGAATATCTGGCCCGCTTGCGTGCCACCGATCGAGATCGCCACTACATCCTGAATGTCGCCGATGTTGAGGCCGAGACGGGCCAGCGCAGGCCGGTCGGGCGTGATCTGGAGAACCGGCAGGCCCGTCACCTGCTCGACGCTCACATCCTGCGCGCCTTCGATGCCGCTCACCACGCCTTCGATCGATTGTCCAATCTCATGGAGCTGATCGAGATCGTCGCCGAATATCTTGATGGCGACGTCCGCCCGCACACCGGAAAGCAGCTCATTGAACCGCATCTGGATAGGCTGGGTGAACTCGTAATTGTTGCCGGGGATGGTCTGTGCGACCGCGTTCATCTCGCGGACCAACTCGGTGCGGGGCTTCCTCGGGTCAGGCCAGTCCTTGCGATCCTTGAGCATGATGAAGGTATCGGCCACCGACGGCGGCATCGGATCGGTCGCCACCTCGGCGGTGCCGATCTTCGAGACGATCCGCTCGACTTCGGGGAACTGCTTGAGCCTGGCTTCAAGCGCGGTCTGCATGTCGATCGCCTGAGTGAGGCTGGTGCCGGGGATGCGCAGCGCATGCAGCGCGATGTCGCCCTCGTCGAGATTGGGGATAAACTCGGAGCCCATTCGCGTGGACGCCAATCCGGCAATCGCCACCAATGCCACCGCGCCGACGACGAATGCAACGCGCAGCCGCAGGGCCGCATCGAGCGCGGGGGCATAAGCCTTGCGCGCCCAGACCATGAGCCGGCTTTCCTTCTCCTCGACCTTGCCGGTCACGAACAGCGCCACCGCCGCCGGCACGAAGCTGAGCGACAGGATCAGCGCGAAGGTCAGCGCCATGACGACCGTGATCGCCATCGGGTGGAACATCTTTCCTTCGACGCCGGAGAGCGCGAAGATCGGCACATAGACCAGGGCGATGATGAGCATACCGAACAGCGACGGACGGATTACCTCCGACGTCGCCGAGGCCGCCAGCGTGAACCGCTCGTCGCGCTCGAGCAGGCGACCGAGCCGGTGCTGCGCCTCACCGAACCGGCGCAAGCAGTTCTCGACGATGATGACCGCGCCGTCGACGATCAGGCCGAAATCGAGCGCGCCCAGGCTCATCAGATTGCCCGAGACGCCCGTGCGGAGCATCCCGGTAATCGTCATCAGCATGGTGATCGGAATGACCGCCGCGGTGATGAGCGCCGCGCGGATATTGCCGAGCAGCAGGAACAGGACGACGATGACGAGCAACGCGCCTTCGAGCAGGTTCTTCTCCACCGTCCAGATGGCGCGCTCGACCAGATCGGTGCGGTCATAGATTGCCACCGCCTTCACGCCCACCGGCAGCGCTTTGGCGGCTTCTTCAAGCCGCGCGGCCGACGCTTGCGCGACGATCCGGCTATTCTCGCCCGCGAGCATGAAGACCGTGCCGAGCACCACTTCCTGCCCGTTCTCGGTCGCGGCGCCCGTGCGCAGTTCCTCGCCCATGCCGACATCGGCGACATCGGCGATGCGGATCGGCACGCCGCCGCGGTTGGTCACGACGATCGACTTGAGATCGTCAATCCCTGACGCCTGGCCTGGCACACGGACCAGATATTGCTCACCATAGCGTTCGACATAGCCGGCGCCGACGTTGGCGTTGTTGCGATCCAGTGCCCGCACGACATCGCCCAGCGTAAGCCCATAGGCTGAAAGCCGCTCGGGCAGCGGTGTCACATGATATTGCCGCTCATAGCCGCCGATGCTGTTGACCTCGGTGACGCCCGGTGTGTTGCGGAGTTGGGGGCGGATCACCCAGTCCTGCAGCGTCCGCAGGTCTTCGGCCGTATAGGGCTTGCCATCCGGCTTGCGCGCATTCGGCCCGGCCTCCAGCGTATACATGAAGATTTCGCCGAGACCGGTGGCGATCGGCCCCATTTCCGGCACGACACCTTGGGGGAGCTGATCGCGCGCGGTCTGGAGCCGCTCGTTGATGAGCTGGCGCGCGAAATAGATGCTGGTGCCATCGGCGAATACCGCTGTCACCTGGCTGAGGCCATAGCGCGACACCGAGCGGGTATATTGCAGCCCCGGCAGGCCGGCGATGGCGGTCTCGATCGGGAAAGTAACGCGCTGTTCGGCCTCAAGCGGTGAGAAGCCGGCGGCCTCGCTGTTGATCTGCACCTGGACATTGGTGATGTCGGGTGTTGCGTCGATCGGGAGGCGCTGGAACGACCAGACGCCGATCGCACAGAGCAGCGCGACAACGCTTAGCACCGCCCAGCGGAAGCGGATCGCGCTGGCAACGAGACGTTCGAGAAGCGCGGGACGCGCGGATGGGACGGTTTCAATGGTCATGGCTGGCCCCCGACTTCTCGATGTCGGCGCGGATCAGGAAGGCGCCATCGGTCACATATTCGGTGCCGGGTTCAAGGCCGCCCAGCACTTCGGTCCATTCAGGCGTTCGGCGCCCGATCTCCAGCATCCGCACTTCATAGCTATTGCCGACCTTGGCATAGACCACTTCGAAGTCGCGGAACCGCTGGATTGCCTTCGTCCTGACCGCCAGCGGTACATTGGCGGAGGCGACCGCGAACGCGCCTTCGACGCCCATGCCGGGGCGGAACATCCGCGCGGCGGATGCGGGCAGATGGACATGCGCCATCAGTGTCTGGCTGGCGAGATCGGCGGTTGGCAAGACCGCTTCGACCTCCGCCTCCAGCTTCGCTTCGCCCGAGAGGCTGCGTAAGGACACGCGCTGGCCGACCCGCACCCGCTCCGCGTCGCGCGGATAGACAAAGAATTCGGCATGGAGCTTCGTCGGATCGGCGATGACAAACAGTGCCCGGTCGCCGGTGGTGTCACCGACATTGACGTTCTTCTCGATAATGATGCCACTGATCGGTGCCGTCACCGCGTAGGTTTGCAGCGAATGACTGGACTCGACGCGCAGCAAGGTCTGCCCCCTTCGCACCGCCTGGCCAAGTTGGCCGGTTATCCATAGAATCTGACCGGGGAGCCGGGCGCGAACGTCGGCTTTACCTTCCGGCGTAATCTCGATCCGGCCCGCCATGTCGATCAGCTCAGCTACGGTCGCGGGACCGGCGCGTTCAGAACGCACCCCACCGGCCTGCGCTGCCTGCGCGGCGATCGTGGTCCGCCCTTCATAGGAGGCATAGCTCCAGTTGTGCGTGCGCCCGCCCTCGACGGCGCGCACCTTCACATCGAACGAGTGCGGCTCGATCACCACCCCGCCGCCGCGGAGATAGGCCTCCTGCGGGGTGAAGGCGAAGCGGTCGACCTTGCCGCCGAGGCGCGCCAGCTCGATGGAAAGCTGCACGTCTCCCGGCGCCACCGGCTTATCGTTCCTGTAGGCATAGACGTGGAACTCGGGATCGACGCCATCCTCGAAGATCGTCACTTCGACCGCGAAATCGCCGTCGCGCAGCATCCGCCCGCGATGTGGCCCGCGTTCATAATCGGCGGCCGCCGACGCCGCCGCGGGTTCGGATGTTTCATTGGTCTTGGAAGGCTCGCCGCAGCCGGCGAGAAGGGCAACAGCGAGCAGCGAGCCCGCGAAAATAAGAGATCGTGTCATCGGCGGTTCTCCGCGCTGGCGAGAAGGGAGGCGTGACGGCCAGTCAGTCGGTCGAGCCGGGCGCCTGCGAGATGGAAGCGGCGCAGCAGCTCGACGCGGCGGGACCGGGCATCGACCACCGTTTGTCCCGCCTGATTGACTTCGAGGAAGGAGAAGGCCGTGCCGCCACGGGCGAAGCCATCGCGTACCAGAGCCACCGCACGTTCAGCACTCGGTAGCACTTCACCTTCGATCCGCGCGATTTCGGTCGCGAGTGACGCACGCTCTGCCACAAGCCGGTCAATTTCCCGTCCGATCTGGACCCGCGCGACGGCAACCTCTGCTTCGGCCGCATGGGCTTCGGCATTGGCGCGCGCGACATTGCCGCGATTGGCGGCGCGGTTACCAAGCGGGATCGAGCCGCCAACCATGATCGCCACGTCATTGTCTTGCCCGAAATGGCGGACACCCACGCGTGCCGTGGGGTCGCCGACATTGCCAGTTTCGGCGAGGCGCACCCGTGCCCCGGCTGCACCCCGCTCAGCGGCAAGCAACGCGAGATCTGGGCTGTCATCGCCCGCAACTGCGGCCGTTTCCAAAATGTCGAACGGCGTCGCGTCGAGCTTATAGTCTGTGGTGCCGCCCCAATAAGACGCCAGCGTGACCCGAGCGATCCGGGCGTTTTCGCGCGCCTGATCGAGCGCGATCCGCGCCTGCGCCACGGTGGTTTTTGCCCGCTCTGCCGCGAACAGGGGATCGAGCGCGCGGCCGACCCGGCGGCTTGTCTCTGTCGCCACGCGCTGCGCGGCGTCCAGCCTTTGTTCAGCGATCGAGATGGCGGCCTCAGTGGCCAGCGCCTCGACCCACGCGGCCTGCACCTGCGCCATAAGGTCCAGCATCCGAAGCCGGTTGCGTGTCGAGACGATGCCAATATCGGACCGTGCGGCGCCAATGCGCGCTTCGCGCTTGCCACCGCGTTCCCAGGTACGCTCATACCAGGCCGTGGTTTGCGAGCGATCAAGCGGCGAATAGGGGCCGGTCCCGGTGAAGTCCTCGGCATCGACGCCGACGACATCGCGCGGCCGCACATCGGCCTGGGTTATGGCGGCATCGGCCACCTGGAGACGCGCGGCGTTGGCCGCCACGGCGGGGTCGCCAGTAGCAACCCTCGACAGCGCGTCGGATAGACTCATATCTTGCGCCGCTCCGAGGGATGGAGCGGACAGAGCAGCTAATGCCGCGCCTATCGCAAGCGCGCGCCGCAAGCGCACCGGTTGGCGCGCAACGAAAACTGAAAACATGACAAATCGGCCTCACGAACAGGCGTAGCGAAAGCCGCGCCTATGTCGACGCAGCGGCTCTAGGTGCGAATCGTGAGGTTCTTGGGAGGACGTTCGGGGCCGTGAACCAGGACGCCAGCCGATCGGTCGTCAGCCATGGGTGACTGTAATGACGATGCCAGGAAAACCCCGGCTTGGCCTTGTGCCATAGGAGCGGGCAGCGCTGATCCGGTATCGCCATGATGATGGTGCCCAACGTCGGGCTGATGGCCCGGAGCATTCCCGCTATCGTCGGGGGTCATTGCTTCGGGATGCCCACCGTCGTGATCGCTTGCGTCGAAGGCTATGATGCTGAGCGGAAGATGCTCATGATCGGCGGTCACTCCAGCCTCATGTTGAACGCGATCGACGATACTAGTCATGCTCGCGCCCGCAAAAACAAGCGTCAGCGCGATGCAAAGCATCGAGCAAAGCCGTAACGGCAGAAGTTGCGACAGCTTGACCACGCTCTTTGATTACAGGCGGAGCGGAGGATAATCAATAATGATTATCCCCTCCAGGGGGATAGGATAGAGGAATACCCTCTGCTATGCGCAGGCCATGAGCCATGCCGCCAATCCCGACCTCATAAACCGCCTGAAGCGTGCACAGGGCCACCTCGCGAAAATACTCGAAATGGTTATGGAAGGCCGGGACGGCCTCCAGACCGCCCAGCAGATGCAGGCAGTGATCGCCGCGCTCGACAAGACCAAGACGCTGCTGGTGAGTGACCATATCGAGCATCATCTGGAGGAACTGGTCGGACCGCTGCCGAAGGCGGCGCGCGATGATCTGGCCAAGCTCGGCGAGCTGGCCAAATATCTCTGACAAGACCGCGTTTCAGTTGGTTGCGATGGCGACATGACCGAGCGCGGCGGCAAGCCCGCGGGCCAGCTTCTGCGCGTCGTCATTTGCCCAGAAGTGCATGAAGAACAGCCGGGGTTCGTCATCAAGCATATGATTGTGGAGCGCGGTCACCTCGATGCCGTTCTCGCGCAATGCGCGCAGCACCGGATTCACCTCCTCGCGGTCGCACCTCGGCGACTTCGATGACGGTGCGCGGTTTGGAGCGACCGACGATCCCCGCGATCGGCCGCCGTGATGGCGGGCTTGCGCGGCGCCGATCACCATAAAAGGGCGCTCAGGCTCAAATCGAGGAATTTTCATTAACGCACGCCTGGCAGATCCGATTTCGCCTGGCGCTTACCGCAGTTCAAAGTCCCTGTAGGTAATCGGTTCGCGTAGAGGGTCGCTCGGGCGAGGTTCCGTGGCACTACCATGTTCATCTCACGCGATGATGGGCGCCGTGGTCACTCTCCTTGATAAACAGCTGTCCGCATTGGGTCGAGAGATACTCCAGTTCTTGTGCCAACCGGCGGCGGAGGCGCAACTGTACGGGCAGTCATGATGACGCCCTGCGACGACAGGGTAACGGAATGAAAGCTGCCGCCGAACGCGATGTCGACAATCTCCACGGGCGCGCCGGACGGATCAAAGCCAAGCGCTTCCGGGCGAACCATCACCCGGCCCGCGCCATCAGCCATGCCGGGCGCTGGCACGGCACCGAAAGCGGTGTGGGCCACGCCATTTTCAATCCGTGCCGGCAAATCTTCCGCCTCTCCCAGCAACCGAGCCGCCGCAAGCGAGACCGGCCGCAAATAACAATCCTGCGGGCGGCCCGTTTGCAGAATGCGCCCCGCCGACATTAGCACGAGGTCGTCTGCCATCAGCAGCGCTTCCTGCGGATCATGCGTCACGATCAGCACGGCGGCACCGGCAGCACGCAGATCGGTAAGGGCCGATGTCCGCACGGCGGCCCGCAACTGTCCGTCCAGACCGGAAAATGGCTCATCAAGCAGCAGCACCGAGGGCGCTCGCACCAGCGCCCGCGCGATGGCGACCCGCTGTTGCTCGCCGCCGGACAACGTGTGCGGCCAGGCATCGGCCAGCGCTTCCAGATGAAAGCGCGCGAGCAGCGCCGCAACGCGCTCGCGGCGCTGCTCGGCTGGCAGGGCTTTCAGGCCGAAGCCGATATTATCGGCCACGCTGAGATGCGGGAACAAAGCGAAATCCTGAAACACCAGCCCAACCCCGCGTGCCTCGGGCGGGGTGACGACGCCCGGTGCGGACATCAAAACGCCGCCGATGCTGATCTCTCCGGCGTCAATCGGCTCCAGCCCGGCGATCAGGCGCAGCAGCGTGCTCTTGCCGCAGCCGGATGGCCCCAGCAGGCAGGCGATGCGACCCGCCCGCAGATCAAGGCTCGCCTCCGCGACGGCATGGCGCCCATCATAGAAGCGCGAGACGCCGCGCGCGGCAAGTGTGACGGAAGACATGGCCATCCGCTTAGGAACCGGGCCGGGAAAGCGCAATCTTTCGCGTCAACCAGATGACCGCCGGCAGCGCGAGCAGAATGATCAGGATCGAGGGGGCGCCGGCCTGTTCCAGCCGTTCATCCAGCGCATAATTATTGGCGCTGACGGCGAGCGTATCGAAATTGAACGGGCGCAGGATCAGGGTCGCGGGCAGTTCCTTCAGCACATCGATGAAGACGATGAGGCCCGCAGTGAACATCGCGCCGCGCGCCACGGGCAGCTCGACGGCAAGAGCGCCGCCTGTCTCCGTCCGCCCGAGCATGCGCGCGGCATGGATCATAGAGGGCGTCACCCGGGTCAGGCCGGCGTCGATCGGCTCCAGCGCCGCCGCCATCAGCCGCGCGGCGTAGGCATAGACGAGCAGCATGATGCCGATGACATAGCCCGAGCCCGGCAGCAGGTTCCAGACGATGCCGGCCGAGGCGAGCAGCCCGATCGCCATCACCGCACCCGGCGTCGCATAGCCAAGGCTGGCGATCCGCGCGGCCATGGGCAGGCGGCGCGTGCCGAGCGCCAGCATCGTCGCCAGCGCGACGGTGACGAGCGCCCCGGCGATGCCGAGCGCCAGACTGTGGCTTGCAGCACGCATCAGACGGGGCCAGTCGGGGCTGGAATCCAGTCCGCTGATGAGTAGCCAGCTCACCGGAAGCAACAGTCCGGCAACGAGCAGCAGCAGGCAGAAACCGGTGGCAGCCCAGCCGCGCGCGCCGGCCAGCGGCTTCACTTGCACGGCGCGCCAGCGGGCATTGCCGGCCTCATGCGTGCGCCCCTTGCGCCCGCGCCGCTCGATCCACAGCAACAGGGCAGCGACGGCGAGCAGCGGCAGCGCGAAGCGGGCGGCGCTGACGGTGGAGCCATAGACCGACCACGCCCGCACGACGCCGGTGGTCAGGGTTTGCACGCTGAGGAACTGCACCGCGCCATAATCGGCGAGGGTTTCCATCACCGCCAGCGCGACGCCGGCCGCCAGTGCCGGGCGCGCCATTGGCAGCGCCACATGGTATAAGGCGCGCCAGCCATCGCAGCCCAGCATCTTCGCGGCTTCCAGCACATTGACCGACTGATTGAGGAAGGCGGCGCGCATCGCCAGATAGACATAGGGATAGAAAGCGCAGGAGAGCACGAACACCGCGCCACCCAGACCGCGCATCCCGAACGGCAGGTCAAAGCCCGGCCCCGCCCGCAGCCACATGCGCAGCGGCCCGGCGACGTCGAACAGATCGGCATAGGCATAGGCCAGCGCGAAGGCGGGCACGGCGAGCGGCAGGGCCAGCGCCCATGCAAACACATCGCGCCCCGGAAAGCGGTGCATGACGACCAGCCACGCTGCGAGCGAGCCCAGAAAGGCCGTCGCCAAGCCGACCAGCAGCGCCAGCCATACCGATGTGGCAGCATAACGCAGGATATCGCGCAGGGCGATGTCCGCCGTGTCACCGGACAGCGCGGCCGCGACGACGCCGACCAGCGGCAGGATCGCCGCCAGTCCGGCGAACGCCGCCAGCCATGGCAGCACGGCGCTGCGGCCGCGCGCGGCGCCGTGCAATCGCGTTACCGCCATCCCGCGCGTTATCGCCACCCCGCTTCGCTCATCAGCGATTGCGCCTCAGGCTGACGCGCAGCAAAGGCGGCGACCGCCATCGGGTTCGCGGTGAAGTCCGCATAGGCATCGACGGGTGCCGGCGGTGCGACATCCGGGGAGGCCGGGAACTCATTATTATTGGCGGCGATGTGACCCTGCGTCTCGGCCGATGCGAAAAACTCCAGAAGCCGCACGGCGTTTTCCCGGTTCGGCGCATTGGCTGCTACGCCGCCGCCCGAAATATTGATATGCGCGCCCTGCCCAGCCAAGCTGGGGAAGCCGAGCTTGACGTGCTCGGTCACCTTGCGGTCGCCCGCATTATCGCCATTAGCCATGCGGATATAATAATAGCTGTTGGTCAGCGCGATCTCGCAAACGCCGGCGCCCACCGCGCGGATCTGGTCGCGATCGCCACCCTCGGGCGGACGCGCCATGTTCGCGACGATACCGCGCACCCATGCGCCAGCTTTCTCGAGGCCCTCCGCCTCGATGATCGCCCCGACCAGGGAGAGATTATAGATGCTGTCCGACGAGCGCACGCAAAGCTTACCCTTGAAACGCGGGCCGGCGAGCTTGCCATAATCGTCAATCTCCTCCGGGCGCACCTTGCTGCTGTCATAGGCGACGACGCGCGCGCGGCGCATATAGCCATAAAAATGACCGTCCGGATCGCGCAGATTGGCCGGAATGCGGGCATCGAGCGTCTCGGACTGGACGGGCTGGAGCAACCCGGCCTGCTGGGCCCGCCAGAGCGCGCCGGCATCGGCCGTGATGAATAGGTCTGCCGGGCTATTGGCGCCCTCGCTTTTCATGCGGGCGATCAGCTGGTCGGCATTGCCTTCGATCCGATTGATCTTGATTCCCGTTTCCTGAGTGAAGCGCTCATAGAGAGGCAGGTCGCTATCATAGTGACGAGCCGAATAGAGATTCACCTCGGGGGCGGCAGTCTCCCCGTTGCGTTCAGAGCAGCCGGCCAGAAGGACGGCCCCCAGCAAAGCAGAAACAGCAAAACGTATCGACACAGATGGACCCCTTCGGATGTTCAGGCGCATAAGCCCTAAGTTTGTTGCGATTGATTCGCAACTAGCGATTGCCCAAAATGTCATAACTCTATTTTATCTCACGCGGTGTTGCGGCATCTCAATTTTAGATATCCATAGAGATCCCTTCCCCCACTCAAGAACAGCGTGTCACGCGAAGGCAGGAGGACCGACCTGCCTCAATGAGACGGGCCGGTCCGGAAATATTATCCCGTCAGAACCAGGAGCGGATTCCGATCAGGAACTGCCATCCTCCGCTCTTCTCGTCCCGCGTGCGCCGGTAATCGGCAGTATCGCCAAAAGCGCGCTCGTAATTCACGCCGACATAGGGTGCGAACTCGGGCACGAATTGGTAGCGCAGGCGCAACCCCAACTCGGCGGTAGAGAGGCCGGAGCCGATGCCCAGTTCGGGAACGTCCTGCGCGGCGAAGTTCAATTCCGCTGCGGGCTGGAGGATCAGCTTCTGTGTCAGACGCAGGTCATATTCCGCTTCGACCCGCGCGGTGACGTCGCCCTTGTCCGATAGAAACAGGGCTCCGTCGACTTCGAACCAATAGGGAGCAAGGCCCTGCACACCCAGCACGGCGTAGCTGCGATCCCGTCCGGCACGAAAATCGTGACGGACGCCGGTCTGGAGGTTCCACCACGGGTCGAGCGCACGGCTCCAGAGCGCTTGCACTTCGGCGCTCTCCAGCTTTTCGCCGAAGCTGCCTTCGCCCTCGGTCTTGACCCAGAGCCTGTCGATATCGCCGCCGTACCAGCCCTGCGCGTTCCACGCATAACCGTCCTTGCCCTTGCCGATGACCGCTTCGAGCTGATCGATCAGGATCATCGCGCCTTTGATATCGCCATGCTCCTTGCGGGTCACTTCGCGCGCCGGAGCCATTGCCGGCGAACCGAAAATGGCATCGGCGGCATGAGCGGGGCCACCCAATGCCGCCGCCGATGGCGGCCCGACCGGCGGATCGGGAATGCCGGGTTCATGTCCGGCATGGGCATGGACCTGCGCGTCCTTTGTCGGAGCCGAAGGCATCTGGTGGCCGGCGTGCGGATCTGTCGACTCGGAAGGCTTCGGCGGCATGTCGTGCCCGGCATGGGGATTGGCTGATTGTTCATCCATCTGATGCTGTGCATGTGGATCGGCCGGGGCCTGTTGCACGGCGGCACCATGATCATGCTGTGCCAGGGCCGGCGTTGCGATCGTGACGAGGAAGATGCCCAGCAGAGACTTCATGCTGCTTCTCCCTCAAGCGGGCGGACGGTGACGACACGAAACATCCCCGCGTGCATGTGGAGCAGCAAATGGCAGTGAAACGCCCAGTCGCCCGGCGCATCGGCGGTCAGATCGAAGCTGACCTTGCCGCCCGGGAGCACATTGACGGTGTGCTTGCGGGGATAGCTGCCGGTATGGCCGTTCACCACCTCGAAGAAATGGCCATGCAGATGAACTGGGTGGGTCATCATCGTATTGTTGATGAGGACGACGCGCGCGCGTTCGTTGCGTTCGAAACGGATCGGCTCGACGCCTTCGCTGAATTTTTCGCCATCGAACGACCACATGAAGCGCTCCATGTTGCCGGTGAGATGAACCTCGATCGTGCGCTGTGGAGGGCGCGTGTCGGGGTTGGGGGTGAGCGACATGAGGTCGCGGTAGGTCAGCACCTTGTGGCCGACATCTTCCAGTCCGACACCCGGGTCGCCGGTACGATCGACCGGAGACATGGCGATGGCGTCCACGCCGACGCCAACCTTGACGCTGTCGGGCACCTTCGACTTATCGCGCATGTTCATTCCGCCCATCGAATGGGAGCCACCATGGTTCGCTGCTGCCGCGCTCGCACCGGCGGCCATAGCACCATGATCCATCCCGGACATGGCACCATGGTCCATTCCAGCCATTGAACCGTGATCCATGCCGCCCATGCCCATATCTTTCATGGTGAGCGTGGGACGTGGGCGAAGCGGCGGAACGGGCGCAGTCATACCAAGGCGCGGCGCGAATGTGGCGAGCGCCATGCCGGAACGCTCGATCGATTCCGCTACGAGGGTGAACGCTTTGTCCTCGGTCGGTTGGATAATGACGTCATATGTCTCGGCATTGCCGATCTGGAACTCGTCGACCGTCACGGGCCGAACATTCAATCCGTCGGCGCTGACCACGGTCATCGGCAGGCCAGGAATGCGGATATTGAAGATCGTCATCGTAGCCGCGTTGATGAAGCGGAGCCGCACCCGCTCGCCGGGGCGGAACAGCCCGGTCCAGTTTTCCTGCGGTCCGTGACCATTGATCAGATAGGTGTAAGTGGCCGCCGTCACGTCAGCGATGTCAGCGGGGTCCATCCGCATCTTCCCCCACATGGCGCGGTCGCCGGCGGACATGCTCTCCTCGGGACCGCCACGCAACATACCGAAGACTGTCTGCTTCTGGCGATTGAAATACCCGCCTTCTGCCTTGAGCTTGGTGACGAGTTGGTGCGGATGGAGGAAGGTCCAGTCACTGAGAACGATCACATGCTCGCGGTCATAGGCAACGGGATCAGGTTCGGCGGGATCGATGATCATGGGACCATAGTGGCCCTGCTGTTCCTGCAGACCGGAATGGCTGTGATACCAATAGGTGCCGCTCTGCCGCAGCGGGAACTCATAGACGAAGGTTGAGCGCGGCTTGATGCCGGGGAACGAAACCCCTGGCACCCCATCCATCTGGAAGGGGACGATCAGGCCGTGCCAGTGAATCGAGCTATCCTCATCGAGCGTGTTCTCGACGTGGAGGCGCACATTTTGCCCTTCGCGCAGGCGGATCAGCGGGGCGGGTAGCACGCCGTTCAGGGTCACGGCATGGCCGGTGCGCCCGCCGACCGTGAACGCTGTATTGGCAATCCTGAGGCGGATGTCTTCACCAGACAGAGTGGGCAAGGTCGGCGCGAGACCGGGGGAACCGGTACGAGCCCAAGCAGGAACAAGTCCCGTGAAACCCAATCCGGCCAGGCCAATGGCTCCTGCTCGTAAAAACGAGCGGCGTTCGATAAGTTGTGTCATGTTCAAGTGTCCTAGGGCTCCTGAACTTTCAGAAGCGAAATGAAGGTCGAGGAAACCGGGCGGAGAACGAACTGTCTTCCGCCCGACTCAGCTCTAATGGTTGTGTTCCGAATTATGTCCGGCGGGCGTTTCGCCGCTCGCCTTCTCGCAACATTCCATCTTCTTGGGGGCTTCGGCGCTATCCGCTGCCCGGCTATCGCAACAGCAGCAGCCCTTGCCACTCCGATCAGGCGCGGGCGTGCGATGACCCGAATGGGTAGGATCGGCGGTCTGCGCGGCAACCGGGGTTGCGGCCGCAATCGCAATTGCGGTGACAAGCATTATCATTGTGCATTCTCCAGAAGATTGTTTGGCTTCAAGCTTCTGGAAACAGGCGTGGAGGCCGACTTATCGCATCAGGCCCAATGCCCTTGAGGAGAGGGACAGGTTGTGACTCCAGGATTTGTCGAACATGATCTGCGCTGGCTGCCATCTGTGGCGCTGTGGGCCGAACCGCCGCGCAGGCGATCGCACAATCGATCATACTGCCCATTTGTCTGTCGGGGGATGTCTCGTGCTCCCCAATACAATGCCTCATATCCGACAGGGCCACCGGTGCGGCATGCGCCGTCGCCAGTCCGCTCGACATTGCCAGGGGCATGAACGACAGAGTGAAAGCCACGCACATTGCGACAACGAACCGCAACAGCGTCAAGCGACCGGTCCCCTGAAGGGAACCGTGTCTGTTCGTCTCGATTCTGGTTCGCCTTGCCCGCACGCTGATTCAGTTCCTTCGAGTCGAAGCGACTATCGCACCTGACACTGTGTTAAGGTCAAGCGGCTATTGACTCTGACATGATGTTAAGGACCAGATTGTTGCGCAATGGAAGGAGACGGTTGATGGCCGAGTCGAAACATAGCGCACATTCAGGGGCCCATGGCTGTTGTGGAAGCCATGGGGAACATCCCGCTGGTCTTGTAGTCGATCCGGTTTGCGGCATGACCGTCGATCCGCAGAAGACAACGCATCATGCAACCCATGCTAGCCATAAGTATCATTTTTGCAGCGCTGGGTGCCGCGAAAAATTCGTCGGCGATCCAGAACATTACCTGATCCCGGCGGCTGACCGGGTGGTGGATGCCCCGTCGGGGGCGATCTGGACCTGTCCGATGCACCCCGAAATCCGGCAGGACCATCCCGGCGCCTGTCCCATCTGCGGCATGGGGCTCGAGCCGGAAATGGTCACCGCCGACGCTGGACCGAGTGCCGAACTGATCGACATGTCGCGTCGCTTCTGGATAGCACTGGTGCTGACCATCCCCGTCTTTGTCCTTGAAATGGGCGGCCATCTGTTTCCAGCACTGCATCACCTTGTGCCTGTGAAGCTGTCGACCTGGGTCCAGTTCGCGCTGACGACGCCAGTGGTACTGTGGGCCGGTTGGCCATTTTTCGAGCGCGGCTGGGCCTCGCTGAAAACGCGCAACCTCAACATGTTCACGCTGATCGCGATGGGGACGGGCGTGGCGTGGGCCTATAGCGTTGTCGCGACGCTGGCGCCCGGCATTTTCCCGGCGGCCTTTCGGGCCGCCGACGGATCTGTCGCCGTCTATTTCGAAGCGGCCGCCGTGATCACCACTCTGGTGTTGCTCGGGCAGGTTCTCGAACTGCGGGCGCGCGAACGGACCTCAGGCGCGATCAAGGCACTCCTCAACTTGGCACCTAAAACCGCGCGCCGTATCGCCGATAACGGCAGCGATGAAGAAGTCTCGCTCGACCTGATCGCGGTGGGGGACCGGCTGCGGGTGCGGCCTGGCGAAAAGGTGCCGGTCGATGGCGTCGTCGAGGAAGGGCGCTCGGCGCTCGATGAATCGATGGTGACGGGCGAATCCATGCCGGTGACCAAGACGGTCGCCGACGTAGTGATCGGCGGAACGATGAACCAAAGCGGCGCGCTGGTAATCCGCGCCGACAAAATCGGGCGCGACACCATGCTGGCGCGCATTGTCCAGATGGTCGCCGAGGCCCAGCGGTCGCGGGCACCGATCCAGCGTATGGCCGATCAGGTCGCCGGCTGGTTCGTGCCGGCGGTGCTGGCCGTTGCGATTCTCGCCTTCGTCGCCTGGGGCATCTGGGGGCCGGAACCGCGCCTGGCGCACGGACTGGTCGCGGCAGTGGCGGTGCTGATCATCGCCTGTCCCTGTGCGCTGGGGCTGGCGACGCCGATGTCGATCATGGTCGGCGTCGGCCGCGGTGCGGGACTTGGCGTGCTTATCAAGAATGCCGAAGCACTGGAGCATATGGAGAAGGTCGACACGCTGGTCGTCGACAAGACCGGAACGCTGACCGAAGGGAAACCCGCCGTCATCCGGATCATCGCGGCGGACGGCTTCGAAGAAGCGGAATTGCTGCGGATCGCCGCCGGTGTCGAGCGCGCATCAGAGCATCCTCTGGCGCTGGCGATCGTTGACGCGGCGATAGGCCGAAACATCGCAATCCCACCCGTCAGCGATTTCGATTCGCCGACCGGCAAGGGCGCCTTGGGGATTGTTGAAGGTCTGCACGTGACGCTGGGCAACGCCCGCTTCCTGAGTGAATCCGGGGTCGATACCGTATCCCTTGCAGCGCAAGCCGATCAGCTTCGCGCGGATGGCGCCACCGCGATTTTCATGGGCATCGACAACCGGGTCGCAGGCGTGTTCGCCATCGCCGACCCGATCAAGCCGACAACGCCGGAAGCGCTGGCCGCCCTGCGCGCCGACGGCATCAAGGTGGTGATGCTGACCGGCGACAATCGCACGACGGCCGAAGCCGTGGCGCGTCAGCTCGGCATCGATGCCGTCGAGGCCGACGTGCTGCCGGATCAGAAAGCGGCTGTCGTCGCGCGGCTGAAACAGGAAGGGCGGATTGTCGCCATGGCGGGCGACGGGGTCAATGACGCGCCGGCCCTCGCAGCGGCGGACGTCGGCATCGCGATGGGACATGGCACCGACGTCGCCATGGAAAGTGCGGGCGTGACCCTGCTCAAGGGCGATCTCAACGGCATCGTCCGCGCCCGCCATGGCGA
>Ga0209231_1000526_pt1 | contig 20699 bp, 29 predicted proteins | sample Deesub45470m_DNA_FD_188086 | JGI IMG/M metagenome (GOLD analysis project Ga0209231, IMG submission 188086) | Deep subsurface microbial communities from North Pacific Ocean - 450_OLKR46/470m Metagenome (SPAdes) (version 2) | ecosystem: Environmental > Terrestrial > Deep subsurface > Unclassified ... | reverse complement strand
ATATACGCCAGAATATGCAGATCGATACGACATATTTCTTCTTTCTGACTCTCGTAAGAAGGCCTACATTGAAGCGGAAGAACAAGCGGTTTTAGAACTCCGACAACTATTTCCAAGAGGACGTTTCTATTATCGCTGGAGACCTTCTAATACGCATGCTAAGATCGGTAACGTTACTGACTTTTGTCGCCGCTGGGGTAAAGTATATAAGTACATCTTCGCAATGGATGCAGACTCCATCTGTACAGGAGAAACCATTCACACGACTTTGCGAATGATGGAAGGTCGTCCCCAAGTCGGTATTCTACAGACCAACCCAAAAGCTGTTTTCCGTACTACCATCTTTGGTCGAATGCAACAATTTGCAGCTAATCTTTTCGGGATTGCATTCACCACAACGTTGCGGGCGACGATGCTTGGTAATGGTACCTATATGGGCCATAACGCCATGGTCAGGACTAAAGCGTTCATTGATCACTGTATCCTCCCGGTACTTCCAGGTAAGGCTCCATGGGGCGGTAAACCGCTCTCCCACGATGTGGTGGAATCTGCACTTATGGCAGCACATGGATATGAAACCTGGTTTCTTCCAGAATTGGAAGGATCCTGGGAAGAAGTCCCTGCAAACATTCTCGCATCACTCATTCGAGAACGACGCTGGATGCAAGGTAATCTCCAACATTCAAGGCTTCTGAAAGAAAAGATCTTTCCATCGGCCTATAAGGAATATTTCATAGCGGGTATGTTCGCTTACCTCACAGCACCCTTGTGGGCAGCCTTCATTATCCTCTCGGCATATACTACGATCAAGTTTCTCAGTAACGGCATTGTCGATCCCGATACCGCTGAGATAATCATCCTAAATACCACGATCGTAGGCGTATTCACTATTGGTGTGTTTATCTTTCTGAGGTTGATATCGCTGTATAACGTATTTGCCAGTGGAAAAACAAAAGGATATGGTGGGGGTGTTAATCTGATCCTCTCTGTATTGATCGAGTTTTTCTTCTCCATGATTTATGCGCCGATCGTGATGCTTGCTATGTCCAAGTTCATTTACAAATGGATTATGCAGGAAACGATTGTTTGGGATGTCCAAGATCGTGGGGATAACACTTTGCTGTGGAAAGATTGTTTTAGACATTTTGGATGGATGTCTGTTACAGGGCTGGTGTTCCTAGGTTTGTTGATGTATTACTCAGGTACTATTGCTGATCAGGATATTGGTCTCATGTTGATTGTGAGTAACGGATATTTTGATCCTTATGCTTGGGTATATTGGATGGCACCCTTGTTATTCGGTGCTATCTTTGCACCGGCTATTGTTCGTTGGAGTAGCGCCTCGGTGGACTATTTCAAAAATGTCGGTTTGTTCATGATTCCTGATGAGATCTCGATACCAGCTGAATTTAAAACACTCAGCTTAACAGAGAATTATCTTCGGGATTATCTGCCGGAATATTGATGAGATAGGAGAGGGCGTCTGCCCTCTCCTATCTATTACACATTCTTTAATATCATTCCGTTAAATCGCTATATTACTTATCTGAGTGATAAGTAAACCACTATCCAAAAAGGAAGAGTGTTATGGTAAACGTAAAAATGAAATCGCTTCCGATCAACTCGTCGGAAGTTACACATTGTATCACCGGTAACTTTGATAACGGCGAAGGTCGTGGTTACGGTATTATGGGGTTTTATCGTCGCGATATCGTAGGTGAGGCGTTGTCTGAAATGTTAGCCGCTGACCCAGGCGCTGAACTTCGGGTCGAACCTTTCCACCAGGCGCTTACGTTCGAGCCACTGCGGTCAACTGATGTGGAGTGGATTCTTAACGACCAGGGAGAGATCGGCGTTAAGATCGGTGATCAGTTCTTCTTCAACTATAAAGGAGAATCGCTTATGTATTCTTCTTTGGAGGATACTAGTCCGAAGACATATCGTTTGGTAGGAAAGCGCGAACTGGATGAAACACTGTCTCTTGATAGCGTCTTTCAAAAGGATGGCTTTCTCGATCGCGGTACGTGGAGGCCACTGAATTTCAAAACCGCTAAAAATGAAATTGCCTGGTATTCTTCTGAAGATCGCGATTAACAAACGGTGCGGATACAACAATTAATTTAAACTCGTAAATGAACCATTTTACGAATAGGAGTAATTATGACCGTCGATCAGTTAAAGGCTGAAGCTCGCAGTAAACCTAGTGGTGTTGCATTTCGCAAATTGTCTTCGACTGTGTATATATCTGTAAAATATATACATTACCCAGAATCACGAACCACTCCAGAATATACTCGATATGTGTGGACGTGTGGAAACGAAACGGATATCTCTGAGGCCCGCGCTCGGAAAATTCTGGAGAATGTTGTATCATGACTACACTGTATTACATATCAGACAAAGAGCTTGTGCGTATCCCAGAATCAACCATTGTATCGTTTAATCTCGAACAGGCGATTATTCGGTATAAGATACGTGAGGATAGTCGGGTTGGGTCATCAGATATCAATTCCATTCTACCTGCAATGTTGTATCAATTCGAACATGATTTTGTGTTTCCGGACATGCCCGACGAGGACGCGTTGAAAAATGCCGACCTCGACTATCATCTAAAAGAATCGGTATTGTTGCCCGAAAATAGTCTTATGGCCCATCTGCGGGATATGCTTTTCCACCCAGATGTAAGATTACGTGAACTTCTTCTCACGAAATCAGTTGATGACATTTCTAAGTGGTTGAGCAAATATAGACCTGACGTAGCACTGGACCAGTATCTAACTGTAAATCTTAGACTTATGCAACGATTAGGTGAAGCTGTCTTTAAGAATATATTCTCCAGAGACGAGACTCTAGCTATCCATTCTGATCTTGTGTTGTCGGCTAATCTTCAGACTAAACTCATCAACGAATATTCTATCATGGAGAATAATATTCTGCAACTTAAAGCTATTCTTAAAGAGATAAAATCATCTGACTCTTTAGAAGCAGTTAAGTCGCTTATACCGGAGATATGACATGACCGGATTCGATCCTACTGTAACTCCCCTTCGTAAGGACGGGACTAGATGGTTGAGCGGCTTATCTGTTGCTGAGAGTATCGCCAGGAACTCTATGTTTGGTAAGTTTAAAACATATAAAGAGGTCAATATGCCGAATATATTTGCAGACAGGCTTTCTCCGCAACAAAAGAAGATCCTCCTGGCATCGGGGTCGACACCTAAGAGCTGGCGTACTATTTTAAGGCACGCTAAGGTCAAGCCTAGAGTCCCCGTCACCAAGGGTGCCATATACGATCGACCTTGGTTTAGAGGACAAGATATGGTGTTTCTATACACCAATGATTGTGCAGGTAAGTTTCGGCTTACGATCGCTGGAATGATTATACGAGATTGCATAAAGAGGGGATTGAATCATGGGTAGAGAAATAGAACGTCGTTTCTTTGTTAAAGAGGGATTCCATCCTTCCTCTCTTAGCGATTCAATCATCGACTGTAAACAGCCCTACTTACGTAAGTGTGGAGATTGGGTTATCCGGGCAAGACACGAAGTCATGCCCGACGGTAGTGATAAATACACCCTTACACTCAAGTCCAGCGTATCGGATGTAGAGAGTAAAGAGATCAATGTTCCAACCACTCTGGAAGGCTATGTTGACTTTGCATCGGAATGTCTGGAGCCCATTAAGAAACAAAGATATCTGATCCCACACGGTGATCTTACCTTTGAGGTGGATGTTTTCACAGACCCTGATTTTGCAGGGCTTATCATCGCTGAAATAGAGCTCCCCAGTAAAGACACTCCTTTCATCCTACCCGATTGGCTAGGAGAGGAAATCACAGGCCGTAAGGGCTTTTCCAACTATGCCCTGTTCCGCAAGATGCACGGTATCTATAAGAAATGAAAAGAGGTTACCATGACAGTGTTTCTCGAACAAAATGATCCACCCACTATTGAATCACTGTCTCGACTGGTCGCCGAGCTTCGCAGACATAGCGACTTGTATCATAACGCAGACGCACCAGAAATTAGCGACGCTGAGTATGATGCATTGTTCCGCCAGTACAAACACATAGAAGAAAACTTTCCTCATCTCATTGACGAGAACAATCTATCCATAAAGGTCGGTAGTACGCCGTCGGGACGCTTTGTTTCTACAAAGCACACTGTCCCCATGCTTAGCCTAGAAAATGCGTTCAGTCCAGAAGATATAGCAGACTGGCTTTCCTCGACAAGACATTTCCTAAGCCTTAAAGATTCAGAGAACCTTCTGATCGGAACTGAGCTAAAGTTTGACGGATTATCCGTTTCGCTGCGGTATGAAAAAGGTGTACTGTCGAAAGCGATTACCCGTGGAGATGGAGAGACAGGGGAAGATCTCACCGCCAATGCTAAAGTCGTACACGGAATACCAACCAAGCTTACCGCGATCGTTCCAGATATTCTGGAGGTACGTGGCGAGATATACATGGATAAGCAAACGTTCCTCGATCTGAATGAAAGTAAGATTACAGGTAAAACATTTGCCAATCCTAGGAACGCTGCAGCAGGATCTTTTCGTCAGAAAGATGTTGATAAGGTAGCACAGCGGGGTTTGAAGTTTGCATTCCATGGCTTGGGAGAATGTTCGACACCTTTAGGTGAAAACTGGGTCATGATCATAGAACTCCTTAGACAGTGGGGTTTTGGTTATGTAGACACACAAAACGGAATTCCCGTGTGGTATCACAACGGTTCGGTTGAAGCGATCACAAAGATCTTTGATCATGTTTCCTCTATCCGATCCTCACTCCCGTTTGATATCGATGGACTCGTGCACAAAGTATCGAGTATGGAATTGCGTGAGCGCCTTGGTGAGTTATCTCGCACACCGCGCTGGGCGATTGCTCACAAATTCGATGCGGAGAAAGCTGTAACGACAATAACAGCCATCGATGTACAAATAGGTCGGACAGGTAGAGTTACGCCGGTAGCTCGTCTGGATCCAATTAACGTTGGTGGCGTCATAGTTTCTAACGTGACGTGTCACAATGCAGACTATGTCGTATCTAAGGATCTGCGACCTGGTGACAAAGTCATAGTCCAACGCGCTGGGGATGTCATACCTCAAATCGTTGGAAGAGATCCCACTTCTCTATCTGGCGATAGAGGTGACCCCTGGGTGTTTCCAACGCACTGTCCCATTTGCTTTAGTCTTATAACACGGGATCCAGAAGAAGCGGATGCGTATTGCACGGGTGGTCTTCACTGTAATGCACAAACAGTAGAGCGGTTGAAACACATGGTGTCGAGAGACGCACTCGATATCGATGGTGTGGGCGAAGAAGTCATCAAAGAGCTATACGAGCTAAAACTCGTTTCCTCATTGGCTGACATATTCAAACTCAATCAACATAGAGACACTCTACTTGGATTAGAAGGTTGGGGTAAAGCATCCGTCGATAAAGTGTTAAGTGCGATCAACACTGCACGAAACACAACTATGGATCGCGCGATTTATGCACTTGGTATCCGTCTGGTCGGACGAACGGCAACAAAAGCGCTGGCACTTCATTTCGGGGATATCGAAAATCTCTTAAACCAATTGCGCGCCATATCCCAGTCTAACGAGGTCAATCTTCTTGCTCCTACGGACAAGATGTTTCGAACGATTGCAAAAGATCTAGCTATACCTGGGATAGGACCATCTATCATCCGTAACTTTATAGTGTTTCTTGAAGACGCTGTAAACTACCAAATTGCTCAAGATCTATGGTCTGAGCTAGTGATAACACCGTTGGAACGACCATCCTCCCAAGTTACCAAAATTACTGGGAAGACAATTGTTTTCACCGGATCATTCGTTACGATGAGTCGTGAGGAAGCTAAGGCTCAGGCCACTCGTCTGGGTGCTAAAGTTTCAGGATCGGTCAGCAGTAAAACAGATATTGTTGTAGCGGGTCCTGGAGCAGGTAGCAATCTCAATAAAGCAAAACAACTCACCATTCCAATCATGAATGAAGAAGAATGGTGTAATTTCATCTCAACCAAATAGTGAGTATAAGGGAATTAACATGAGCGAAAAAGCCAAGTTTGTCATGCGTCCTATCACGATGAATGACGTTAATAAATTCAAAGAACTCGATAAGAGCAAGTACGCTGAAAAGAAGAAACCTAAGAAAGTCAAGCGCTCCATGTTCGATAGCGGCCTGAGTGAAATTCAAACTCGATTTGAGTGAGGTCAATATGAATAAATTTCCTGACATGTTGACTCTACGCGAAGCAGCAGCTAAAGCTGGGGTATCGTTGAAAACCATCCGGAGATGGAAGAAGGGATCAGATTTCCCCAATCTGATCTCTATCCAATCCGGTATTTTACTCATGATCGAAAAACACTTTGATAGGTATCTGAGAATAAAGAGGCTACCTAAACCAGAGCGCACTTGGAAGAATGCGAATAAGCGATTAAAGTCCGGAGACCTGACTAGTATTTCCAGTCTTAAAGAAAAGCTCAAAGAACGTAAAGATAGAGATTGGAACGATCTCCAGCGGCGTGTCAACCGCTTTGATGATAGCCATGTCGATGCATATAGGAGGGGTCTTGCCGACGCTATTACTATCCTAAACCGTAGCCCCATTGAGCTCTTTGATTTTGTTCCTCATATCGGACAGCTGATTGATACTGGATCTTGCGTCGGTAAAATTACAGATATTACAGATACACTAATATCTGTAAGGGGTGTCTATCATTACGAAAACGGGGAGCGTGAAGAATGGTCTTGTAACTACAAATTGGAAGAGATACAATCTCGAGAAGTGCGGTGTTGTAGATTCTACAATGATAAAGTATTTTGGGATTTTGAACATATACCACGACATTCTGGGATAGAAAAAAAGGAGTGATACTTAGAAATGGAAGCCAAAGTAGTACAACGTGAACGCGCACGAGAACTTGCTCGTCAAGGTACTTCCTATAATGAAATTGTTCGTCAGTTACACGTTTCGAAATCTTCGGTGTCCGCGTGGTGTAGAGATATTATTCACGAGCTCACTCCTAGTCAGATAGCGGATAAATTGAAACGTGAACGCGTTACCAACGAAAAAAGCAAAGCGATTGCACGTGAGCGATATTTAAATAACGACCGTATTAAATCCATTGCGGGGGATCTAAACGTTAACGTTTCTACGGTCGTACGGTGGTGTCAAGATCTGACTCGGCCTAAGTCCGTGAATGCTAAAACGGCAGCACGTCGTAAGTCGACGGCCCCTATGGCCGAACATCCTTATTCCGATTGTCGGATTTATTATTCTCAAACTAAGGATGGGTTAAAAACAGTAAACCTTAATAATGTTAAGACACTAGCGCGGACAACCATGAGCTTTGCTCGTTATCTAATGTCTGTTAAAGAAGGTAGAATTCTCGATAAAGACGAAATAGTCCGCCACATCGACGGACCGGAAGACGTTATCGAGAATCTTAAGTTGACCACTCATGAAAAAGAGAAGTTGGAACACGCGGCTAACAACAAGAAACCTTGCGTGATATGTAGTACACCATTCTCACCAAAGCGCTCCTCGCAAACTATGTGTTCTGTGAAATGTTCGATCGAATCTCGAAAGACGACAAATGGTAAATCCTCATCGGTCCAAAAGGAACGTCGATGTCGTGGGTGTGGAGGTACGTTTGTAGCTACAAGTAACGCAACGCGATTCTGTGGGGATGTCTGTCGCTCAACGCATACATCGAAAGCCGGGCGTGTTCACAAGCCCGTCAATCCAGACGATAAGCGAGAATGTGTTGTCTGTGAAGGGATGTTCATCCCGAATTCTCCAAGTAGGGAACATTGTTATAGTCAGCATTGTAAAGATGTTATCAAGGCAGAGCTTCTTTATGAAGGTAAGGGTGGGTGACCACCCTTACCGTATCATTAGAAAAAGGATATGAAGGATGGATATAACGTTAAACAATTGCGGTGTCAAATACTTCGAATCTGACATTGTGGTGTCGTCTGAAGCAAGTGAATCTGCTATCTGTAAAGTCACCATTTCTCGTGGTGAAGTGGATTTGTATCCAGGCGAGTTGGACGACTTGATCTCAGCTCTGGAACAGATCAGAGACAGAGCAGCGAAGAAAAGTATGGACTAATTATATTCTTGATGAGTGTAAGGTTATGACATATGTACGAGCTAACGTATAAGAAATTGACCTAATCTGGATAGAAATACAAGAGAGACTATTATGGTTCACAGAGAAAGAAAACTCACAGACGAAATTGTCATAGAGCTTCGAGCTCTGGTGAAGTCTGGCGACAAAACGCTTTATCGTGTGTGGGCTAATAAGTTTGGCGTTAACAAAACACAAATTGCAAGAGCTATTAGTGGTAAATATTTCAAATATCTAAACGAAGTCGAATCTCCGGCGCGCCGCGAATATCCTTTTAAAGGATATAAGGAACAAGTAGAATCTTTATATCGCGATAAGGTAACAAAAAGAGAAATTGCTAGGACCCTTGGTTTGTCGATCAGTACGGTAAATACTCTTTGTAAAGATTTAGAAGTAGAGAGTAAAATAGAATTTGAGGCTAAAGTAGCGAGAGTGCGTGCTCTTTATTTGACAGGTGAATATAGCGACCTGACTATATCGAGTATGGAAAATGTTCACCGTCAAGCTGTGCGAAGATGGTGTGAAGACCTTAAAAACAAGAGAGTGAAGAAGTTTGGTCTACAGCGTAAGCGCATCATAGGTGCTCCTATGGCGAAAGAGCCGTATCTCAATTATAGCATGTACCACAGCGTTGTGAACGGAGCAAAGCGAGTCCGACTCATCAATCGCAGTACTAACGATGTGATCTCTTTATCTCTAACTCGTTACTTAGCAAGTGTGAAGTACAACAGACGACTCATTCGCAGTGATGTTGTTGTTGTCAAAGAAGGTGGTGATAAACACAATGTAGACGATCTTATTTTGATGGATAAAGAAGACTATCGCGAACATCTTGGTATACCCTCTAAATTGGTGTGTTTGTCCTGTTCAGAAGAATTTAAACCGAGAAACAGGACACATGTTTACTGCAGTATCGCATGTCATCCAAGGACTGGAGGAGGTGGAAAACAAAAGTACACTCACACTTGTGATGTCTGCGAAGAAGAATTTACGAATACCAAAGAAGAAGGCGATTTCTGCGGTTCAAAAGAATGTAGAGCAATCGTCCGAAAATTTAAATACACATGAAGTAAGCTAAGGCTGAAACAATAAGGAATTTGATAATGAGCGATCTGTCGTTTAATCAATTTATGAGCTCCATCGCCTCCTCGCAGATGAGTAAAGGCGATAAGCTTTTCATCCTCAACAATTGGGAACGAGCCCTAGAAATTATCGGGGAAGAATGTCTTAATATCCCAAAGGCTCATATCGATACACTCACACAAGACGTCAATAGCAATACGTGCGCAAAGGCACGGAAGCGTCAATGTGAGACGATGGTAGTTGAGATGACTGTGCGCATTTCGAAGCTCAAGACGGATCTCAGCACCATTAAAGAAAATATCGAAGCTCCACCTTGTACTACCAACGCCTCGTTCGTCGATCTTATTTGGTTGGAGAAATCGGAGTACGGTCAGGGACTGTGTATCAACTTCCATTCCGAGGACGTCTCTAAGATTGAGAAGTTCAAGTTCCTGTGTGAGAAAAACATCCACAGGGAAATGATGGCATTTCATCAGGAAAATACCCGAACATATCAGATGTTCGACGTATGGTATCCCAATCGCACTATTATCGACGCACTATGTTCGGCGTTCGCGGCCGAAATTGGCGTTACCTTTTCGAGTGCTTCTGATATACCAGCTGTTAATGTCATCCCCATGAAAGACATAGCAGTAATCGAATATGTACCATTCGATGAAACAAAGCACGTCTTCGATGATTTTTCGGAAAGTTACTAACATGCACCCCATTCTAGTCCTTTTAGCTCTTATAGCCACAAGTATCATTTCATGCATCACTGTCATGAAGGATGGAAATATACCGTATCTATCTTCGGGTAAAGTGTCTTTCTTAATCATAGTTGCTATACCAGCGATCGCCTTTGTTCTACTACTTGTGTTGAATAATTTGATACAGCGTATAACGATATCATCATAATTCGATTCTATATTACTAAGATGAAATAAACAACAAGAAGTTGTGAGTAATCTACATTTTGTATAAAGGATTTCGATATGATTAAGAAGATTATCATGATTGCCGCTGCTATGTTTGTAGCGACCCCTGCGTTTGGTGGAACACCAAGTTACTCCGGTCACGTGGTGGCCGGAGGACGAGGTGGTAGTGCTATGGGTGAAGTGTCCATCTTCGCGGCCGATTTCTCTGGTGGATCCGATCCGCTTGGTGACTTCGACCTCAAGCTTGATACGATGATCGCCATCGATTCGTCGACCAGATATATCTCTATGGATGCTGTGATCAATCCCAAGATCGCCAAGCGATTCAAGAAGATTCTGCAGCGCTACACTCTCGTCGCGATCGATCCGCGAGGCGGAGTCGTTCATGTTCGAACCAAAGATAAGCCAAGCGGTTGGCCATTTGCTTATTCGTCCGAGCATAAGGCCTGGCTGTATCGGACATCGACGGATGGTGGTGTAACATGGTCTGGCGTCAAGTACGCTCGTGAACAAAATTAACGGGGATATTCTATCATGAATAAAAAGCTTTTACCTCCTTTACTCGTTCTCACTTCGTGCGTGCTCATTATCGTTCTTTCGTTCGCTGTCGTGTATCTTATATCCGACAAGAACGTTCGCGCCAATGACACTGGCACTACAGCGCCAGCTGCTTCGGTGGTGGATACAGTGCGCGCGGCGGTCGTGTCGCAACCAGATACTCTCGAAGAAATGATCAGCGTCAACAATCCTTTTGAGGATGTGAATTCCGAAGGGATGACCATGTCCACCTCGACGCAAGATCCGTTCAGCAATCTGGTGATCGTGATCGATTCGGTTGTGACTTCTCCTTCCACAAACACCATCACAGGTGACTTCACAGAAACCTTCATGGGAAATACAGACATCACGTCTTCTGAGCCTATGTCGATTGTCCACCGATTGCGATATGAAGTGGATTCTGTTCTGGTGTGGACAGACGCTGTCGGCGAGAATTTCTCCTGGAATCAAGAACCATCCAGGGAATCCATTCCCTTCGGTAGCCTTGTGACTATCACCTATTCCACAAAAGATGCTTCTGGCGTTTGGGTTGGTGATATCCAGATCGAAAAACCTAACCCATAAAAGGAGAGAGGGTTAACCCTCTCTCCCTCTTTTCTTTATTTTTTTTGTTCTAAAGCGTAGGAAATAGCATGATGATCTATCGTTGAGGATTTGGGACATGTTTGAGTTTATTGTATTCCTCGGGATACTAGCATCATTTTTCATAGGTAGTTTAATATACTTAGAAGGCACATCTTTGTGTATTTGGCATAAACCAAAAAAGCTAATTCTTGCCGACCCGAACAACTATACCAAATCACGGACTGTAGAATATTGTAAACATTGTAAACGCGTTAAATACATAGAGGAGTGACCATGACTGACACTGTAGAAACAGAATCGACCACGGAAATCAGGGATTCGAAATTCTATCAACTATGTCGCACAGAACCAATGTTTCCACATCTTGTTCCGCTACTTCCCGTACAAATAGCCACAGAACAAGAAATCAAGGAAACCAACCCTCGTGAAGAGGGGGACAAGACCCTTAGAGTTTTAGTACATTATACTAATCACAGTGGCAACTCAATTTTGTTTCAAGTGGTTGATGGTCTTGGTCTCAATAGGTCATTTGATATTGATGATTTCCTTGTTGGTTATGCAAGCTCAATTGGAGACGATTTAAAGCAGCTTGGAGGCAATGAAACAGCTTCTATGCAGTTTACCACCATCTCTGCTTTTTGCTACGCTCTGGGCATCGTGTTGAACATTGAAAAAGACACCACGAGAGGTCGTCTGAAGAATTTGTGTACAAATGTTTTCAGCTCTATCGCTTCGTGTCTCTACGACGACTCGCTTGATGTGATGGTCATGTGTAGAGATGGTAAACCAAGAGAAGATGGTGAGCGACAGGTGGTCGTTACGAACATGTGGTCAATGACAAAACCATAAAGTTTAAAGATACAGAGGGGCCACAGCCCCTCTGTATCTATCCTTATCTATTATTCGGCCGTTACAAGATCACCCTCAATCGTAGGCGATTCATTGCTAGTCTTAGTCCAAGCCAACAAAGTTGTATTGTGCTCCCCAGAAATAAGCTGGATGTTAACCCACGCCGCATTTACTTTTGGATCATCGTCTAATTCTTTTACCTTAGTGGCAAACCGCGTGACCGCGTCATTCATTCGTTCTACCGGAAACGTGCGAACTTCTGGAGTGGGTCCACCATACGCTATCTGATACGACTGTGTGCTCATGATATTTATCCTTTATATGGTTTTGTCCAAGACAACATATTGCGGCCAACACTAGAATGTGTGTCTGGTAGCCTAGACAAGACTACATAGGCATAAACAACTTCAGGATCTGTATTATATTTCGTAATCATACTAGCAGAAAATGTGACCGCTTCGTTACTCTGATCACCTGTAAAATGTTTCTTTTCAAACGTGTCTTTATTGTTGGTATACACCACTTCATAAGTTATCAATTTAGGATCAGCGAACATTGCCGACATCGTGATCTTGGTAACAGTATTAGAGAGCATGAAAAATCAGCCGACGGATTGCTCTCTTATCAGCGTGCGCCGATCCTTTGAAACGCAGTAGCTTTTCTCTAAACAATTCACCTTCTTCAACATATCGATCGATCAACGTACGTATCACACCGATTTCCATACCTGCAACAATCTCAGTTTCATCCACGCTAATACGCAGCTCGTTAGCGATGTATCTTTTTGTTGCGCAGACACATAGATCTGTCAGTGTCATGATGGCAGAGCGCTCTAGATTGATGAACTCACTGTCATATTCTAACATGACCGTAACAGCGACGTTTTCTGTCAAGAAGCGCGGGAACAAACAGACAACATTTGTACCCTCAAGTGTCGCCAGCGGCTGGATTGGATATTGTGCTAATGTCCGGCTATTTACCATTTCTGAAATAGCGGCATTTAGAGTATTACCAAATCCACCGGATCCGTTTGAGGTGTATCCTGTACCGTAGGAGGAACCGGATAGAGAAGATGTTATTCCTATCACAGACGATATGTTACGACCTTCTCTGGCTTCTTGGGGTACGCGGTAATAGGCCCCTTGTGTGCCGGTACCAAGAGCCGACCAGCCACCTTCTGGTTCCATGTCTAGAAGCCATTGTGAACTTAGATAAATTTCTCGTCTCTTTCCACCGACAAGATTCGTATTGAGGAGGATCGGCCCTTCGATGATCTGAGACCTGATTCTCTGTTCCAACGTGGTTTGATACTTCTCTGGTTTAAATGCCAAGAGTAGTAACTCTCGTGGAATCGTCTGTGTTATTTCACTCAACACATAAGTCATGGCGCTTTGCGACATTGGGGTGTTCCTTATTTACAGTCATACGATCTCGTAATAAGATTCTAAAGCTAAATTAACTTAATGTTACACGTAGGTGATAGTTTGATATTTTGAATTGTAGGAGGCTGCTTTGCCTGTAATTTTACGCATTGAATCCGATATGTTTGTGTTCGCTGACGTATGTGACGCTCTCGTAAATCCCGTTAATCTAGTAGGTGTAAGTGGTGCGGGGATTGCCGCCGAATTTAGAGTCAGAGCACCAGACCATATCGAGATATATAGAGAAGCCTGTCGCACCAAAGAACTACGCATGGGGACAATAAAGATCATCGATACCAATGATCTTCCTTATCAGATTTGGTGTGTCCCAACAAAAGATCATTTCGCAAACCCTAGTTCACTAGCTGACATTGCTCGTAGCCTAGAAGCCTTGCGGGAAACGTTGACTACCGATAGATACAAGTACACAGCTCTTGGTATACCCATGCTTGGAACTGGTTGTGGTAAAGCCGATTACGAGAATGTGTTACCTTTAATGTTAAACCATCTCGATGATCTAGAGGCAACCATATTCCTGAGCTTAGCCCCTCAACGCACCGAGATGCGTCCTAAATATCTTGTCATCGTAGGACCGCCAGATTACGGGTTGACTATAACCGATAAACAAAAGATCGATGAGATCATCGATAAATCCATGAATCATTGGGGTGTTAATCTCTCTGATTATGAAGGGATTGTTTCGGGTGGTTATAACGGTGTTGATGAGTATGTCTGTGGTCTCCAATATCGGAAGAATATCGAAGACACCTATGTCTTTAAGAAGACAGGAAAGACACCTATTGTAATACAGCCCAATAAGGTTCACAATGGCGTTGGTAGTGTCATGAAACACCATCATCTCCTGTGTGAGATTGGCCATGATTTCATCTTCTTTAAACCAGAAGGTTTCAATAACAATCGCATGTCTCTTATGCAGCGGTGGATAAAGAATGATAAGGAAAAGAGAGCCAAGGACGGTCATCCGCCACGCAGGACGGCCGTATACGGCGTTACCGATACCGCACTTATACAGGATCAAATTCTAATATGACAACGCCTTTGGACATCCCGCCTTATAGTCTGATTATGATTAAACCCCTCACAGTAGGTCGGAAACAAGCGCCTGCTATTCTTGAGTATATCTTGCAGCTATGTCCTGTTAGTTTAAGATTCTTTAGAGAGTGGGAGATTTGCCCCACAACGTGGCGCGCACTGTACGATGATAAAGACATCGCAGACGTCAACATCTTAACTTCTCTGCCTGGTATCGGTCGAAAAGCTTGGGTGGGTTTATTCACGCATAAGGACAGGGTCTCTGACCCCTATCCTCATCTTATCGATATTAGTGGAATAAACGATACAAGTAATTTAAACAACTCATCCATCAGATCCATATGGAGAACCAGAACAACTACGCCGCATGGATCTGATACTGTGATCCATATTTCCGATCCTAAGCGGGTTAAGTTAGAAGCCGATTTATTGCTCTATAATTTCAGAGAAGTGGACGTGTAGAAATATGGAAACTGGGCGTATGGTCAATCAATCAGAACGAGATCATGTTTTAGTAAATAACTATTCACAAAAATTAGTCGATGATGTAGATCCTGGTAGTCGGGATCGACCACATCCTTTTCCGTTTGAACCTAAATTGGTTGATTCTAAGAAATAGGAGTATTTATGCCGCTGACTATAGATACGAAAAATCGTCAATACGACTTAGTTAAGCATGTAGAAGTAAAAATAGGTGAGGATAAGGTCTCTCTTAACTTCAGTAAGGCTATCTCTACAGGACAAGCTCGAAACTTTGTCCTTCATTACGCAAACATATTCACAGGTTATGAATCTACATTTGTAGCCAATGAAGAAAAGAAGAAAGAACCAGTTACAGTAGATCAACCTGCGAAGGATGACGAAATTACGCCTTGTGTATCTAGCCAAGTGTATAGGCATAAGAAGCGTGGGTCAACTTATCGTGTCTTTGCAGAGGGTTCTCTTCAGGTTGAAGATGGGGTTGTCTTAAAAGATGGAGACACGTTAAAAGTCTACATCGGTGAAGATGGTAAGGTGTGGATCAGAGAAGTATCCGAGTTCAACGATGGTCGATTTGAAAAGATAGAAGCCGGGCAAGTCGTAGCAAGCATACCTGCTCTATACGGCGAGAAAAGGCCATTTACCAATTTTGTAGTTGGTTTAGGTATTCCTATTAAAGACACTAGCGAAGAACTTCGTCAGCTGTTGACAGCAGCCAGACGCTGGTATGATACGGCTACAGATGAAGAAAAATTAGCGATGCTGGACGCCCAGAAGAAAGCCATGGCAGGAGGTCAATTTGGACCCACAGATGGAATGGGTACCGTGGTAAACGAACATTGATGGTAAAGAGGGAGCGTATCATGAAGAATATACATCTCCTCACCACCACATCGATATTTTCGGCTCATCCTTTTGAACCACTACCGAAAATTGTAAACGCGGAAGCAATCGTTAAGTTCCGTCAAAATAAGATATTCTCGTCATCGCTATATGGCGGTATGCGAAGAATGTCCAATTCACATCCTAAAGTGTATATCAACGGTGAACGATATTTCGATTTCGATTGTTGGGGTGGAACTGTAACCATAAATAAACCTAGATTTAAAGGCGAGTGTTATATGGTTGTGGATTGTGCGATCGAACGAGAACAGTATATTCTTAATAGACATCACGACCACTTACTTCAATGAAAGGGTAGACAATGGATATCAATAGACGATCACTTCTATTTGGACTTGGTGTTGCTTCTATTTGTAGTATGGTCCCATCTACTGTAGTCGCAGCAATTATTGATCCAGTACCTATCATTGTTGGCGATGGTGTCCACGATGATACTGCGGGTCTACAAGCCCTGATCGATGGTCGGACCTTTAGAGTGGCTCCTGGGCTTAACATCACAGAAACAAACGATACCGTTATGGTCCGAGAAGGATATTTCCGTCTAAGTAAGGGTTTGAAGGCTAATGGAACAAATGATAAAAATATTCATTTTTCCAATTTTAGAATAGATGCTGATATTCCAGACGATGAATATGCTATCGATCTCACAGCGTCAAAAAATATGATTTTTGAAAAAGGATATATAAAAATAAATTCTGGAGGTGGCGGCTTACGCGGAGTAAGATTTTTATCGTAAAGATAAATAGATGGGGAGCTTGCGCTCCCCATCTATTTTAACTGGTTTCGTTGTGAAATGTAGTGACAGTACAGTTTGGACCATATGCGATAGCGCCCGTGGCGTCGGTTGCTTTGCATCTGTAAACACCTGTTAGTGTAACAGTTTGACCTACGTTAACAGAAGTGGTTCTGGTAAAAGTCGTCGATCCGGTATTGGAGTGAGACGCAGCGGTACCAGACATAAGTTCCCACTCATATGTGTATGGTGATTGTCCACCTACTAAAGACACTGTCGCTGTTTCTGTTGTTGCTGAAACGTTTCCAACGCCTAGTCGATTACCTGTACCAGATACACTGGATGATCCACCAGTTATCGTGAAATAAGCCTTACCTCTTAGATGACTCATGGAAATAGAACCACTAGGGCGGATAGCTAGATTTCTAACAGTAGCATCATTAAAAGATATTGTCTGGGTAGCAGGTCGTAGAATCTCTACATTGACCTGCCTCATTGAAATTGTACCTGTCGGTAACACCATGATAAATTCCTTACGGTAGATAGATGAGAGAGGGTTAACCCTCTCTCATCTGTTACTATCGTTACTTCTTTTCTGTAGATTCTGTATCTACAGTAGGAGGTGGCGTATATTCATTCTCCGGATCAACAGGAGGGTTTGTGATAACGCCCTGCTCAATCTGAAGTTGAATCGTAGCTTCGAGTTTGTCGATGGCTTTGAGTTGATGAGCCTTAGTGAAATCCACACCCATCTGATCAAAGACATACTCTGTGCCGGGTATAACCATTTTAAGATTATAATCGGCTTCATGTACCACTTCATTGTGCTCAAACTTAATTCGAGCTGTAGCGGCCTTTGTGTCGTGAGAGATAATTGTTTTCTTCATTATAAACCAGCCTCTTCAATTTTAGCCATCAACGTTGCTACGAGTGTTTCCAATGTTTCAATTCTGTCTGCCAACATCTGAGCGTCTGCCGCCAGAATAGCAACCGGATCACCATAGTTAACCGATTTCGTTCCCAGTAAATCATCCGCTGTCTTAACAACTTCTGGAACCGCAAGTTCAAGTGTCTGAGCACCAAAACCCACTCTGGTTTCACCATCACGCTCATACATGATGGCTGCCTTAGCCATACCCTTACGGCGTTCAGATACATTGTTAATAGGACGAATGTTCTTCTTAAGTCTCTCATCAGAATAAGCCGTAATGTTAGCAGAGAAGAATGCATCACGATTATTATCGAAACGCACCAACCACTGACCACCACTTGGACTATACAAGCCAGTTGCCGTACCATCGGACATGAGTGATACCCATGTGTTGATAGAGTAACCAGAATATCCGTTAAGACCAGAACCGACGGTATTTACATGACCATAGCTACCACCATTTTCTGCTGTACGAAGTCCACGATTATAGCTGCTGAAATACAGACCACCATCGCCGTTGACAATATAGTTACCAGTAGAGTAATGATCCCCACCCCAAACATTGGCGTACGAGACGGTGGTACCTTGTTTTTGGAATCGGAACGATCCGTCTGTGTACATCTTCAGAGCGCCAGCAGCAACACTACTCCAATGGAACACAATTGCAGGAGCATAGATGTTAGAGGTACTGCCGGTAGAAATCTGGGATACTTCCCTAATCTCCATAGGGGCAGACCACACATCGTTGGTGGCATCATTACCAGCCATAACCAACTGTCTTGACAAACTACCGTTTCCGGCGATGTCAGAACTTCTGCGGATATAACCACCAAGATTACCGCCAGCCACACTACCAAGCTGAGTGCTGTTTACAGACTGGTTGACGCTTAAGTTAGCTGGACTATAAACATACATGTTGAGACCGTCATTACCACCCCATAGCCAAGTAGGCTGGCCTGGTTGACCGCTCCAGTTGAAATTAACATTACCACCATTGGCGAGACGAGGATATGCTCGACCATTGATAGGTACTGATGTCGTTATCGTGGAATCGGTTATCTTCATAACCTCGACTCGACGATCTGTCGCTCTATTACCAGCAGGTGACACAGCGATGCCGATATCACTGCTACCATTTGTATTGATGGTTGAGTATATGTGGCTAACCACAGCATTTTCAGCATTTCTAAACGAGATCAATCCGCCTGCTGTAACACTCGAAGTCGCACCATTATTCTTAATACAAATACCTTGAGCCACGCCGCCGTTACCAAATATAGTGACGACATCACCGTCGCCCGTGATGGTCATGTTACCGGCTTCGGCAATGGATACTGGAGTGTAAATTACGCCAGTGGTATTAATGCGGAACATTCTCAGTGCGTTGTTACCATCAACATCAATGTTCCATGTGTTGTTAGCCTGCCCGGATATTCCGCTACTATTACGATAACCAAGGATGATCTGACCACCCTCATCACCAGCGCCATCGCAGATCAAATTACTACCAGCACGGATATGTGTGGTTGCTGTAATAAAGCCTGTAACCGCACCCCCTGCTTTGTCAAATTTAAGATTGAGTGCCGTTTGCGTAAGCGAAGAGATAGGCTTGTTAATGTCAGCTGTATTATCCACATTGTTAATGGACAGCTGTGTACGAAGCGTACTAAGACTATTAGATCCTGTACCGCCTGAAGCAATCGGAAGCGGCTGTGCTAGTGATACGATACCAGTCGTTCTTGAGATCGTCAATGGATCATCGATCTTCACGCCTGTATTGTTGTAACGGGCGATACGAAGATCAGAACCTGTACTGGTGGCGGAGTCGGCAGTCTCTTCTTTATACAGCGCCCAGCGTGGCGACGTACCGTTCATGATCGTAATGAGAGTCTGCGTACCTGAAGACCCAGAGACATCCACCGATCCGGTTGCAGAAACACCGGCGGTAAATGACTGTTTACCAGACCAACTATTGATAGCATTAAGAAGCGGAACTGTAGCGCCATTGGTCCCAATTGGCCATGTCGCAGACGAGGCAAGACCAAGATTCTGTCTAGCCAATGGAATGTTGGGTAGATCAGAAAGATTGTTTCCAGCAAACATTCTTGCATCGAGTGCAGTTTCGATGTCTTGAAAAGCTTGCTTGATCGTACGGTTGTTTTGAATCAGGCCGATACTAAAACCACCCAGATCACTAGAACCACTAGGCATGCCTATAATGGCTGGATAGACCGATAAGGGTTCTCCATCATTATCGAGGAGCCCGACTGCTTTTGCCCAGGTCACTGCTGCAATAGAAAAAGAAGAAGATTCCGTTAGTAAACGTGTTTCGAGTGCCATGAACTAGTCTCCGACATTATACTCGTGTCCGGGTATATCACGCAAATAGTGCGATTATCCCTTTACTCATATAAAATCGAGGAACTTAATTTATACCGTCATCTTTGTAATGATCGCAAATTAACAAACACCTTCAGAATAAAGAATTATTCTCTTATCGATCAGAATAATTTGAAAGTCTTGTTAACCAGGAGTAGCGATTATGCGTTTATTTGGTTTCGGTCGAAAAGAGAATAAAGTTGAAATAGAAGAACCAGAAGATGATGGAGAAGACGGTATACCGCTAGAAGATGACTTAGATGTGGTACTGTCACATTTTAGAGCGGCAATTGCTGCTGGATATGTCGATGCTATTACAAAAGACACCCCTCCTGATCTGTTGGCTGCTCAATGCGACATGACAGAAGAGGATTTTAAATATCACATAAACAACATTGTTCATGCGGATTTAAAAACTTTTGCCAAGGTTATACTTGTTCTTAAGATGCCCTTCGTTTTCAAGTTCAAACACCACACCCTTTATACTGCCGTAAATGGAAGTGAGATTAGTGATGACAGTAATTAATCCAAACGAACAAGCATATCTGAACATGTTGTCATATATCATGGAAAATGGTATCGACAAAGGAGATCGGACTGGGACTGGGACTAAAGAAGTCTTCAGCTATCACATTCGATTTGATCTATCGGATGGATCGTTCCCTGT
>Ga0209231_1000525_pt1 | contig 20792 bp, 14 predicted proteins | sample Deesub45470m_DNA_FD_188086 | JGI IMG/M metagenome (GOLD analysis project Ga0209231, IMG submission 188086) | Deep subsurface microbial communities from North Pacific Ocean - 450_OLKR46/470m Metagenome (SPAdes) (version 2) | ecosystem: Environmental > Terrestrial > Deep subsurface > Unclassified ... | reverse complement strand
CCACACTGGCGGTAATCTCCTGCAGCAGCGCTTCCGGCAGGGTTGAAAAAGGTTCGGTATTTTTCAGTTGGGTATGCAGGGCCATAAATAAGATGTCCACAAAAGAGAAAAAGCGCAGAAAATACTACCACTGATTTTCCAAGAGGTAAACCGGCTTGTCACCAGCCGTTGAAGGTTGCACCGGTTATCGGGATAATCTGATAAAAAACCAGTAATGATAGTGCTTTGCGTGTACTCAAGTCGTCAGACCCGGACAAAGAGCCTGTTGACAAATTGCCGATGGCGTATTAACTTCTGCGGCAAGTTTCTCCCTATGGCGGTTGCGGTGCGTGCGCGCTTCGACCGTTGCCTCGTTTGGCAAAAAAGATCGGGTTGGTCTATGTCGGCAAAAGCGCAGTGGCTGTTTATCTTCGTCGGTCTTTACTGGACTTATTGCATTTTCTGGGGTATCCGCGGGGCACGACAGGCCAAAACCGCTTCTGACTATTTTCTCGCCGGCCGACAGATTTCTCTGTGGGTCTTTGTGCTGGCCGCAACCGCAACCTCCTTCTCTGGCTGGACCTTCATCGGCCATCCGGGGCTGATCTATCTCGACGGATTCCAGTACGCCTACGCCTCGTTTTATGCCATCACTATCCCGTTTACCGGCGTTCTGTTTCTCAAGCGCCAGTGGATGCTCGGCAAGCGTTTCGGCTTTATCACGCCGGGGGAGATGTTCAGTGAATACTTCGGTTCTGACCATGCCCTGCGCATCCTGGTCGTCATTGTTGCCCTGATTTTTTCCATCCCCTATCTCGGCCTGCAGTTGCGGGCTTCGGGTTTTCTGTTCAACGTGTTGACCGACGGTCAACTCGGGGTGACCACCGGCATGTGGTTGTTGTCGTTTGTCGTTTTGATCTACGTCGGTCTGGGTGGTTTGCGTGCGGTCGCTTACGTCGATACCATGCAGTGTGTCCTGCTGGCAGTGGGGATTATCGTTATCGGCGTCATTGCCTACAGTTTCATGCCCCCCGATTTGACCTGGGCCACCGCGATTGGCACCCTCGCTGCTCAGGATCCGATCCGGACTCCCGACGGCTACAGCCACTATATCGCCATTCCCGGTGTCATCCAGTATGTGGCGGATGGGACCACCGCTCAGGGCGGCGCCTGGACCGGCATGATGATTCTAACCTACATGTTTGCTCTGATGGGAATTCAGGCGGCGCCGGCTTTTAGTATGTGGGCGTTTGGTAATAACAGCCCGGCTCCGTTCGCTCCGCAGCAGGTCTGGGCCTCGGCCGCCGGCATCGGCCTGATTCTGTTTGTGTTTACCACCATGCAGGGTATCGGTGCCCATTTCCTTGGTGCCGATCTGAGCCTGTTGCAGTCGCATCCGGAGGTGGTCAATCCGGTGCTGCAGGGGAGCGGATTTCTCGGCGGCGTCGATCTGGCCGATTCTGCCGGCCGGCAGGGGATGCTGGTGCCGCAGTTAATCAACCTCATCGGCAATACCTCACCGTGGCTGGTCGGCCTGCTGGCAGTCTGTGCCCTGGCTGCGATGCAGTCGACCGGCGCCGCCTACATGTCGACCGCCGGCGGGATGCTGACCCGCGATCTGCTCAAACCCTATCTCATGCCGCGGGCCAGTCACAAGACGCAGAAGCTCTGGGGGCGGGTCGGGGTCGCGCTGATTGTCTTTCTGTCGCTGATTGTCGCCACCACCTCCACCGATGCGCTGGTGCTGATCGGTGGCCTGGCGGTGGCGTTCGGTTTTCAGATGTGGCCGGCCCTGGTCGGAATTTGCTGGTGGCCGTGGTTGACCCGCAACGGGATTATTACCGGTCTGATACTCGGACTGATTGCCGTCGTTTTGACCGAGCCGATCGGTATCCATCTGTTCGGTATTACCGCCTGGGGGCGTTGGCCGCTGACCATCCATTCTGCCGGCTGGGGGATTTTGTTCAACGCTTCTGCCGCAATTATTGTTTCAGCCTTCACCCAGCACAAATCGGAGATGGCACGTAAACAGCTCTTCCATCGTTTTTTACGCGAACATGCCAGCCTGTCGCCTGCAAAGCGCAAGTTTATTCCGGTCGCCGTGATCCTCACTCTGGTCTGGTTCTTTTTTGCCATCGGCCCCGGCGCGGTACTGGGCAATACCCTTTTCGGCAATCCCAACGATCCTGCAACCTGGCTGTTTGGTCTGCCGTCGATCTGGCTCTGGCAGATCCTCTGGTGGATTCTGGGGGTAGGTATGATGTGGATGCTCGCTTACCGCATGGAAATGTCGACTGTCCCCGGTCGTGAGGTGATGGCCCTGCGGGAGGATATCGGTGATTTGCACCTCGACATCAATAGCCCCGGCGGCGCCTGAAAGCGCGGTTGTGGTTGCTGGAGTGGCGTATGCGCCCCATCCCCATAGGTGTCGCGTTCTCTGCCTGCCTGATCAGGTTCACCTGTCTGTTCCTGTGAGACTGTGGTCATGACTGCTGCTGTTCGTCCATTGTCCAATCGTGCTCTCTCCTTATTCTTTTGTTTCTTGATGATTGTTGCTTTGTTGCTGACCGGCTGCACTCCGCAGGACCGTTTCGATGTTCTGATCTCGGCGGCGCACCGGGCGTTTGCCGATGGCAACTATGCCTCGGCCCTGGCCGATTTTGCTGCCGCCCGTCAACTCCGCCCGGATGATCGCGGTGCCTGTTTTGGGGAAGCGCTGGCGCAGTTGCAACTCGGCAATTTTGCTGATGCTCTGCCCTTGTTCGACCGGCTGGTGACCACCGGCAGCGGTGCCGAACGTGCTTATGCCCTGGCGAATCGGGGGATTCTGCACGATCGTTGCGGACGGCATGTGGCCGCTCTGGCCGATTACGATGCCGCCTTGCAGTTGAACCCGGAGGTGGCCGCCGGTCCCGGTTTTATGTCGCGCTTTCTGCACAACCAGACCGAGCGACCGCCAGGTATCGCTGACCGGGCTCGCTACCTGCGCGCGGAACTGGCCAAGCCGGCGACAGAGCGTCTGTTATCCCTGCCGGCAGAAGATGCCCGGCAACGCCCCTATAAGCCATAAAGACGAGGCGATGCATGAACGAACTGCAGATTCTTGCCCGCAGCAGTATTTTTCGGGACCTTGAACCCGGCCTGATTCCAGCCCTGTTTGAGCGCGGCCGGCGCAAAACTTTGTCGCCGGGAACGTCGCTGTTTAACGTTGGTGATCACTATCAGCAGGAGATCTATATTGTTCTGTCTGGCAGTGTTCTGATCCGGCGGCCGGACGGTGAGACCTACGATGTCGCTGCCGGTGATTTCATCGGCCTGTCCAGTTTTCTCGATCATGCCCCTTATTCCTCCACCGCACTCAGCCGTGACACCGCCGATTTTCTGGTCCTTTCCGAAGCCTCCTTTGCGGTACTCAAAACTGATTTTCCCGGTTTGTCGACCGCGGTTAACCGCAGTATTGCGGATCGTATCCGCCGCTGGAACCCGGGGCGGCGTGGGACCTCCGGGGTTCTGGTGCAAAAGGTGCGCTCGGTCATGTCGACCCCGCTGGCCGCCTGCGGCGCTGAAACGACCCTGTTGCAAGCCTTGCAGCTGATGCGCAGTCGCAAAATCAGCGCTCTCGGAGTGATCGATGATCAGGGTGTCCTGCTCGGCTTGACTTCACCGGGGTTGATCGCTGATGCAGTGCTGCTGCGGCAGGTCGATGTCGGCACCGCACTGTCTGAGTCCGGGGTCGAACGTGCCTATACGGTCCCCCCCGATGCCCCGCTCTGGCAGGCGGAGCAGTTGCTGCAGGATCACGAGGTCAAGGAGCTGGTGGTGCAGGAGGAGGGGGTGCCGATCGGTATGATCTCGCAGACCGATATTGTGCGGCTGCTCTGCGTCCGTGCCCAGCGCAATCTGCTTATCGGCCGCGCGTCCCAGGCCATGAGTTGCGATGAATTGCGCGATCTTTCCGGCTATCTTGATCAATGTGCTCTTGGTGCGTTGGAACACAACCGGCGGGCGATGACCGCCTTGCACATTCTGAGCGAGACCCATCTGGCGATGATGCGGCGTTGTGTCGAGTTGACTCTGCAGGAGTTGCTGACAGCCGGGCAGGGGGCCGCGCCGGCCCCCTATGCCCTGCTGATTATGGGGTCTGGCGGCCGCCGCGAAATGATGCTGGCGCCGGACCAGGACAACGGACTGATTCTGGCCGACGAAGTGGACGCAGATCCGGCGATGGCTGCCTGGTTTGAGTCGTTTACCCGGCGCCTCAATGACAATTTTGCCTGGATCGGTTATCCGCTCTGCCCCGGCGAGATCATGGCCCGTAACCCGCAATTTTGCAAAACTCTTGCGCAGTGGAAGCGGCAGGTCAGTCATCTGGCTGCCGCGCCGACCGAAAAGGCTGCACGCTGGTCAAATGTGGTCCTTGATTTTGATACCTTGTACGGCGATGAGCACTTGACCATGGCCTTGCGTGAACATGTCCATGCCGAGTTTTCGGGCGGAACCCGGCTTTTGTCGATGATGGTCGATGATGATGCCGAAGGCCGCCCGCCCATCGGTTTTTTCAACCGGCTGGTCACCTCCGAGCAAAAGGAATCGAAAGGGCGCATTGACGTCAAGCGCAATGGCTTGCGGATCATTGCTGATGCGGCCCGCATCTACGCGCTCAGTCGCGGGGTTAAAGTCTCCAATACCCAGGATCGCATCAGTGCTCTGGTGCGACTTGGAGCGATTGACGCAGACCTCGCCGATGGGGCGATCAGCGCTTACGATGAACTGGCCTCCCTGGTTCTTGATCATCAATTGGCCCAGCGGCGGCAGGGGGACTCCCCGGACAAGTTTATCGATCCGGCCGAGTTGACGCCTTACCAGCGTGAAACGCTGCGGGATTCGATGCTGGCGGTGAAACGGTTTCAGGAGAAACTGCAGGGAGATTTTGCGCGGATTTCGTTTTAGGGCAACCGGTGCTGGCGGCAGGAAACGTCAGTCAGCGATGTGGTAGGAGAAATGGTCGCCAAGCTTGGAGGAGATGACGGTGCAGGCTTCGCGCAGCTGTGGGACCATCTGCTCAGCGCTGAGGCGGAAATCGGGACCGACCATGCACAGGGCTCCGTTGAGGCCACCACCGGCGCAGAAGATCGGGAAGGCAATACTGGCAATGTCCGCGCCCAGAGTGCCGGCGTCGGCACAGTAGCCGGCATTGCGAATCTGTTCGTAGTCACTGATCCGTTCGGTGGCGGTATTGCGCAGCGGCGGGGAGAAGGCCAGCAATACGCGACCGGCGGCGGTTGTTGCGGCCGGAAAGCGCCGTCCGGCCAGCGACACAATCTTGACCTTCTGTGAGGTGTCGACCATATCGAGAAACAGGACTTCATCCTGACGCTTGACCGCCAGATAGGTGGTTTCGTTGCATTCCCTGACCAACCGTTCCATTACCGGGCGGGCCTGCTTTAAGACCTCCATGCGTGACAACAGTTTTTGTCCCACCTCAAACGCGGTCAGGCCAAGTCGATATTTGCCAGTGATATCCTCGCGTTCGACATAGCCTCGCCCCTCGAAAGTCGCCAGCAGGCGAAAGACGCTGGTCTTGTTCATTCGCAGTTTTTCGCTGAGCCGGGAGATGCGGACTTCCCCCTCTTCTTCACAAAGAGCTTCAAGCACATCCAGCGCATTTTCGACCGACTGGATTGAGTAGGAATCTTTGTCTCGTGTGGGCAAGATGGCCGCTCCTTGGAGTGTCAATAGCAATAAGATGACAGACTGTAGCACTGTTTTGAAAAAAGTAATACACTGTTTTATTATTGTCAACAGTTGTCGGACAATTACGGTCACTTTTTTATGAATTGCGGGAATTGAATGGTAAAATCAGGGTGGTGAGGAAAGTTTTGGATGCTCTAAGGTGCCGATTTGCCGATGTATACCATGTATGGGAGATGTTTGTAGTCCTTTGTTGATGAAATTAAAAAAATGTTTTATTGAATCAGTTCTGTAGCGAGAATGTTGATTTACCCTTCAGCGCTTCGCTGCAGCAATCAGTCGTTGGACCAAAGGCCGATCGGCTTCAAGCAGGTCGAAGCGATCGAGTTGCGTGGCCGGTACAAAGCGGTGTTCGGCCACTTGCAGATTGCAGATTGTTTCGGAAAGTGGCGTGCACTCGTAGACCAGCAGGAGAATCGCCCCCCAGTCATAGTGATGGTGGATAATGTCGAATACGGCATCGACACGCACTGGGAGATCGAGCTCTTCGCGCAGTTCCCGCATCAGTCCATCCACCGGTGCTTCACCCGGTTCAAGTTTGCCACCGGGGAATTCCCACTTGCCGGCCGATCTGCTGCCGTCGGGGCGGCGCGTGATGAGGATGGTATCGTCGCGGCGAATAATACCGGCAGTGACAATCAGGGGCTGAGACATAGGGTTCCTTTCGTGAACGGTGCCAAGATTTTTTGCTGACACTGCTTGTTGCGGTGTGGTAAACACAGAACGCCAGAATCAATTAACCAGCGGGATTTTATGACCAATCTGACAGAAAAAGGTCGCGGTATTCGCGACATGTTCCAGAATATTGCGCCGCGTTACGATCTGCTCAACCGACTGTTGTCTCTGGGCATCGACCGGCGTTGGCGCAGCTTTGCGGTACGCCAGTTGCAAATTCCGCCCGGCGGCCGGGTGCTGGATATTGCGACCGGTACCGGTGATGTTGCCCTGACCATTGCTGCCCAGACTCCCGATTCGGTCCGTATTGTCGGTGAAGATTTTACCCAGGGGATGCTGCTTTACGGGCGGGAAAAAATTGCCGCATCACCCTATGCGCATCGGATAGAACTGGTCAATGCCCCCTGTGAAGCGATTCCTCATCCATCCGCAGTATTTGACGGGATAACGATAGCTTTCGGGATTCGTAATGTGGTCGATCGGGTGGCCGGTCTGCGTGAAATGTGCCGGGTGCTGCGCCCTGGTCGGCGGGCGGTTATCCTTGAATTCTCCACCCCGCGCAACGCACTGTTCCGGGCGGTCTACCTGTTTTACTTTCGCCAGTTGCTGCCGGCCATCGGCGGACTTTTTTCGCGGCGCAGCGCTTATCAGTATCTCCCCGATTCCGTCCTTGAATTTCCGGCTCGCGAAGCCTTTCGCAGTATGATGCTCGATGCCGGCTTTGCCGATGTTGTTTATTATGATTTGACCGGGGGTATTGTTACCGTTTATGTCGGCACCAAACTCGGCTGATGAAAGTCGGCTGATGAAAAGCACCCATCTGCTGCGTTCCCCTTGATCTTGTCACTGCGACGTAGCTATCGCTACGCCTCATTCCTCAATCTGCGGGCGCCTTGCGGCTGGGCGCTTTTGATCAGCCTCCAGTTGCTGCGGCTGATGAAAAGCACCCATCTGCTGCGTTCCCCTTATCCGCGTCGCTGCGGAGTAGCTATCGCTACGCCTCACTCCTTGGCCTGCGGGCGCCTTGCGGCTGGGCGCTTTTGATCAGCCTCCAGTTGCTGCGGCTGATGAAAAGCACCCATCTGCTGCGTTCCCCTTATCCGCGTCGCTGCGGAGTAGCTATCGCTACGCCTCACTCCTTGGCCTGCGGGCGCCTTGCATCTGAGCGCTTTTGATCAGCCTCCAAGTGCGGTGTTAAACTCACTCTTGATACCTCTCCCTGCTCCCTGCTCCCTGACCCCTGACCCCTGACACCTGACACCTGACCCCTGACACCTGACTCTTCGATTCATCGATTCATCGATTCTGCAACAACACAGCCGGATCGGTCACCAGTTTGACCGGCAGGCCGATCAGCCGCTTGAAGATACCGATGACCGGAGCGGTGATCGATTCGAGAGGAATCGCTTCGATCTGCGGGTCATCGCTCTGGCCGGTCATGCGGAAATGGGCGACAAGCAGGGCTTTTTTATCGCCAGTCAGCAGCCAGCCGGCGATTGGAACATGCGACAAAATGCGATCAATGCTGCGCAGCGGCATCGCTTCCAGTGTGGTGTCAATCTCCTTGGTCTCTAAATTCATTGTGCCGATCAGAGTCAGATTCATCACATCCGATTTTAGAACGATATCCTCCGAGCTGAGAATCCCTTGACGCAGAACCAGATTACCATTGACCTTTTGATAGGGAAGACCGAGGTCGCTGCTCCCCTTTGTCAGCAACGGGTAGATGTTGAGTACGGTCAGGATTTTGCTCAGCCAACTGATTTTGTGCAGGTTGCCGTTGCGCAGTTGCAGCTGGGCACCGCCAAAGGAGGTGGGCAGAAAGGTCGGGCCGGCAACCCCTTCCAGATAGAAATTGGCATTCAGCTCGCCGCTGATCACCGATGTTTGTTTGAGTAACTGTTGATGAATGACCGGTGCGTCGAAGTTGCTCAGATTGCCGGAAATCTTTAGCAGCGGCGGTCCCTCATCGCGATGGACGAGAAGCACCTGACCCAGACCTTGTCCCGGCCCGGAACGAAACCGGATCGGGGTGATGGCCAGAGTGTCGCCGCGTCGCTCAATCTGCGCTGTCGCCTCGCTGAACGGCATGCCGGAGATGATGCCCTGGTCGGCCGTCACCTGCAGGGTCAGGCGGCCGTGTGCCGGTGCCGGTTGCGTTGGGGCCTCACCTGCCGTTTCCGGAGGAGTGTCATCTGACCACAGGGCGATGACCTCATCGATGTTGCCATAACTGCCTTTGATGGTCAGGTCGACATCCCCTTGCGTGGTCGATACATTGCCGGTGACGACGGCTTTGGTCCCACCGGCCAGGCTGACATAGATCGGTCCGAGTCCGACATGGTGACTGCCGATCTCAACGATGCCATCAACATCTTGCAGCATGGCTGTCGTCGAGGAGAAGATCAGGTCGCTGGCGCGAATTTCCGGCGCGGTGACATGCAGGCGGGTCAAGGGATGATGCAGATCGGGGATTTCGACATCGACCTGAATGGGAGAGGTGCCAAGGATTGCGTTGACCCCGGCACTGTGCAGAGCGTTGTCGCGGAGGCTGAACTCGCCGTTGATGGTGTGTACCCTGGCCAGCGGGCCCGGGATCGGTGTGGAGGCATCGCGCAGTGTCAGGGAGAGCGCCGGTTGCCAGCCGGAAGCGTCACGGCTGAGGTTGAGACGGGCCGTGATAAAACCGCCCAGCGGCCAGGATTGCAACAATGGGGATAGTCCGGTCACGTCTGCTATTTTAATTTCGCTGGTTGACACCGTCACGGTGTCCGGTTGGCCAGGCGGATGCTGCCAGCGGGTATCGACGGTCAACGGTGCATCCGGCAGGGTCAGCTGCAGTTGCAGGTGGTGACTGTCGCGACTTAATCTGTCCGTCTGCAGATGGTAGGGGACGGTCAATTTTTTCGGTAGCAGTGGTTTGGGGTCGGGCGTTGCTGTGGTGTCGAGATAAAGGTTCCCCTCGCTGATGAGGGTGAAGCCTTTGCCTGCGTTGCCGGTGGGTGTCACGCGTCCGTTGACGCCGATCAATAGATCGTTAAGCTGCCCTTGCAAGCGGTTTAAGGTGAGATTCTCTCCGTCCCAATCAAGAGCCAGAGTGGCTTGTTTGAGTGTGCCGGAATTGGTGCGCAGAGTTGCATCGTCGATGTTCAGGCTGAGGTTGCTGATGCCGGCGGGGAATTCCGGGCCGGCGATCTGGCTGAGATTGCCATCCAGCTTGAGAGACTGCAGGGTAAGGCTCCCGCCGCTGAAAACTGCCGGGACGCGGTCTTGATCCGGGGTATAGGGGAGCATCTGTTCAAGGGTACTCAGGGCCATGGCTGGCGAGGCGAGGCTGGCGCTGATGTGTGGCGTCGGTTCGGTCAGATCAAGGCGGAGCTCACCGTTCAATTCAAGGTCGGCGATTTTCAGTTGCAAGGGGTCAAAAAAGTGCCGGGCCTGAGCCGTTCTCCAGGTGGTGGACAGGTTAATCGATTTCAGGGGGAGGATGGTGTGTTGCGGGCCGGGTAGATAAAGGCCGAGATCACGGCCTTTGGCCAGCGCCTTGATTTTGACTCCAGTCGATGGTCTGCCGGAGAGTTGCAGACTCAGATCACTGCGGCCACGAATCAAGGCTTCATCCACTGAACGCTTTAAGTAGTCGGCGATCAGGTCGGTAGCGAGATCATTGACGCTCATGTCCATGTCGTAGGTCGCATTGCGCCAGCCTGAGGCCGCCGCTGATGGCGTTATCGTCCCGGTGGCCTGTAGCGGTGAACGAACCGCGTTGCAGAGCAGAATGCCTTTGATGGCAATGGCATTCGCGGTGTTGAAGCTAAGGTCACGGACGCTCAGATCGAATTGTTCCAGTGCGAAACTAAAGGGCTTACCGGCCCGGTTCCGGTCTTCGAAATGCAGTTGTCCCTTTTTGATCCGGATCGATTGGAACATGTCGTCGGTGCGCAGATCGATGGCTGGTCGTTCTGCCAGCATTTTGTCGGTTGCGGCTACCGCCGTGATACGGATGTCGGGTTCGTCAAGCAGCATCTCTGAAAAGGCCAGCTCACCTTGCAGCATGGGGAGAAAGCGCAGACGCAGATAAAGTTTTTTGGCAATGATCTGAAGTGGTTGGCCGGGACGGCCAATCTGCAGGGTGTCAAAGGCAAATGCCGGCCCGTGTTTCATGGAGAAATAAATTTTACCGAGGGAGACCGGCAGTGCGGTGCGTCGTGCCAGTTCCTGCTCAATCTCCGGCCGGAAGAGGTCGATGTCGAAACGGTAAAGAAAGAGACCCAAAATCGCGCTGCTGCCGAGGCCGACTGTGAGCAGGATGATGGCAAGAAGGCGGCGAAAGGTCATGACGTCCTGTGTGGTGACGGTTTAAGGGGGGGGGGCGCATAACCGCGACCTTAAGGGGGCTATTCTAGGGGAAGTTGCGGTGGTTGTCCAGCGGGCGCGGGCGGGTCCTCATCATCCTGCTGGCGGACAAAACGGTAGCCCCGGCCACGCACGGTGCGAAAATGCTTGGGATGCGCCGGGTCGGTCTCAAAGTATTTGCGCAGACGGACAACAAAATTGTCAAGGGTGCGGGTTTCAGTGTCCGGTGCGACCCCCCAGGCAGCAGCGAGCAGTTCGGAGCGAGGGATAATCTCCCCTTCGCGGCGAAAGAAGGCGCGTAGCAATTTCACTTCGAGATCGGTCAGTTCATAGCTGGTCACGCCGGCCTTGGCCGTGCGTTCACGCAGGTTGATGCTGTTGTTGCCGAAGCGATAATCGGTTTCCGGCAAAAGTTGCGGCCGATACCAGTCGGAGCGGCGTAACATCCCTTTGACCCGCAGCAAAAACTCGTCGAGGTTGAACGGTTTGGGCAGGTAATCATCCGCGCCGGCGGCAAGTCCGGCCACCCGGTCGCGCTCCTCGCCGCGTGCCGTGAGCATCAGTATCGGCAGTTTTGGATCAAACCGCCGGATGCGCCGACAGACCTCGATGCCATCGATCCCCGGCAGCATCAGGTCGAGAACCACCATTGAGCAGTTTTCATGCCAGAGAATCTCCAGCGCCGCTTCGCCGCTGACCACATGGGTGACCTGATAGCCCTCCTCCTCGAGATTGTAGATCAGGCCACTGGCAATATGCGGCTCATCTTCCACCAGCATGATATGGGGCCGGTTCATGCCTGAATCTCCTTTGTCACCGGAAAAACCAGCGGTAATCGGATGTGGACTTCGGTCCCCGTACCGTCCTTCCGACTCTCCATCCAGGCCCGTCCCTTGTGCAGTCGGATCACCGTCTGAGTGATGAACAGTCCGAGGCCGGTGCCGCGAATCGCCTCGCCGCTGCGTTGGCCGCGGTAGAACATGCGGAAAACCTTTTTACGCTCTTTTTCGCTAATCCCCTGACCGCGGTCGGCAATAACCAGATGGGCATAATTGCCTTCCTGAACCAGGGTTACGCTGATGGCGAGGGTATCGGGGGAGTAAAGAATGGCATTTTCGATCAGGTTGCGAAACACCGTCTCCAGCGCTTCGGGTTCGAAGCGGATGTACAGCTCCGGGGTGATCGCAAGTTCCATGCTGCCGGCGCGCGGCAGGGAAAACTGATATGGACGAAAATAGTTGCTGACAAAGCTGGAAAAGTCGCCGCTGCGCAGGGAGAGGGTGATGCCGCGATGCTCCAGACGGTTGGCTGAGAGCAGGTTGTCGATCAGGGTCGCCAACCGCTCGGTGTCGGCGCGCATGGTGTCGAGAAAGGTTTCCATCCGCGCGGGCGTTGGCGGGCGGCGGCGGATGGTTTCAATATGCAGTTGCAACGAGGCCAAAGGTGATTTGAGCTCATGGGTCACCTGGGCGATAAAATCGCGCTTGGCGCGCAATAACGATGCCTGGCGTTGCCAGATTAAAAACAGGACATAAACTCCGGCCAGGATAGCGACCAGTAAAATGATCCCCTCAGTTAGAATCAACCAGTCGGCCCCCTTGGGGATGACCTCGCTGTAGCGCGATGCCATCTGCTGCAGTTCCCGGTGACTGCGCATGAACCAGCGGATCCAGAAAAACAGCACCAGGACCCAGACCAGCTGGATGGCGATGAAGGCGATCAGGGGGTGGGAGAGACGACGGAAAAAATTCATAATCCTTGTTTATCACTCTGCAAGCCACCGCGACAAGGGGATTCTTGCGAATCGTCGGGCAGCTTTTACACAACTATTACATTTGTCCGGCAGCGCTCCTGCTACAATTGGCCATCAAAGAAACAAACAAAGGAGAGGTTAATTTATGAGCCTGACGATTGGCAAACATACCGCAACCTGGCCGTTGATTCAAGGTGGCATGGGGGTGAGGGTCTCCGCCGGAGGGCTCGCCGGTGCCGTAGCCAAATGTGGCGGTATCGGGCTGGTTGCTTCTGCCGGTATCAGCCTCAACAGCCCGCATTATAACGGCCGCAATTATTTCAGTGCCGAACCGCTGGCGCTTAAGGATGAACTGGCCAAGGCCCGTGCTCTGGCGCCGGATGGGATCATTGGTGTCAACGTTATGGTGGCGACGACCAATTATGATGACAACGTCCGCGCTGCCTGCGAAGGTGGAGCGCAGATTATCGTCTGTGGCGCCGGCTTGCCGATGAATCTGCCCGGGCTGACTGCTGACTGGCCCGATGTCGCTCTGGTCCCCATCGCCTCGTCGCTCAAGGCGGCGGAGCTGGTGGCGCGTAAGTGGAAAAAGGCGTTCAACCGCCTGCCCGATGCGGTGGTGGTCGAAGATCCGGATACGGCCGGTGGACATCTCGGCGAGAAGCTGGAAAACATCGGCAACGGGACTTACGATCAGTACGAGACCGTACGTCAGATCAAGCGGCATTTTATCGAGGAATACAATCTTGATATTCCGATTATCGCCGCCGGCGGTATCTGGGATCGGGCTGATGTTGAATATGCTCTGGCGCAAGGCGCCGACGGGGTGCAGATGGCAAGTCGCTTCGTCTGTACTGTCGAGTGCGATGCTGCCGATGCTTTCAAACAGATGTACCTCGATGCCAAGCCGGAAGATATCGGCCTGATCATGAGCCCGGCCGGGCTGCCTGGCCGGGCCATTCTCACCAATATGGCCGGTGTGCAGGCGCGTGACCGCGACCTCGGCCTTCGCTGCCCGTCCAACTGTTTGAAAAAGTGCACGTACAAGGAAGGCCAGGAGCGTTTTTGTATTGTCCACGCCCTCGACCGGGCCCAGCGCGGTGATGTCGAAACCGGTATTGTCTTTTGCGGCACCAACGCCTGGAAGGCTGATCACATCGAGACTGTCGCCGACGTGTTTGAAGAGCTTTTCGGAGTTCAGGCCGCTATGAAGTCGGCGGCCAGTGCCTGACAGCTACGGCAAAACAGCTAAATTATGATAAGGAGGGGCGAACCGGCAGCGGTTCGCCCCTCTTGCTTTCAGTCAAAAAGCACTCACAACAGAGTTCGCAGAGGCCACAGAGAGCGCAAGGCCAGGCAAGTTGTCTCACACAAAGCCACTAAGCCACCAAGAACAGCGAGAAAAGTTTCTAAAGATTTTAAACTCTTTGTGCCTTTGTGGCTTTGTGTGAGGCCGATTTTGGGTGAGCTTTTGCCTCCTCTGTGCCCTCTTTTGTGAGTGTATTTGACGTCTGGATAACTGTACCGCCGCGCTTGTCTTTACGGCCTTATCTGGTGTATATTGCGCGAATTGCCTGTCAACCTGCAACAAGGAGCCTGTTTATGGCCAGCCCGAATCCGGAGTTTATCCCGAAATGGATCGCCTGGGAGTCGACCCAGCGTTGCAATTTGAACTGCGTTCACTGCCGCTGCTCGTCCGATATGAGTGCCGCAGCCGGCGATTTTAATACACAAGAAGCCTTCAAGCTCATCGACGATATCTGCGAAGTCAGCCAGCCGGTCATGGTGCTGTCCGGCGGTGAGCCGCTGCTGCGCGCTGATATCTTCGACATCGCCCAGTACGGTACCAGCAAGGGCCTGCGCATGTGCATGGCGACCAACGGCACCCTGATTACCGACGACGTCTGTAAAAAAATGCTGGCGGCCGACATCAAGATGGTCTCGTTGTCGCTCGACGGTTCAACGGCAGCCATCCATGATGATTTCCGTTCCTGCGTCGGTGCCTACGAGGGCGTTATCCGTGGCGCCGAAACCTTAAAGCGCAACGGCATCAAGTTTCTGGTCAACTCCTCATTTACCAAGCGTAACCAGCACGACATCGCCGCCACCTTCAAGGTCGCCAAGGCGATCGGGGCGACCGCCTGGTACATGTTTATGATCGTCCCCACCGGTCGGGGCGAAGAGATCATGAGCGAACTGATCAGTGCCGATGATTACGAGGAGATTCTCGCCTGGCACTACGAGCAGGAGAAGGGTGAGGATGATATTCTCATGCGCCCGACCTGCGCGCCGCACTACTACCGTATCGTCCCGCAGATGGCCAAGGCCGAAGGGGTCGATTTCAAGCGCCGCTCGCTGACCTTCTCCACCGGTGGTGGCAAGGGCTGTATCGCCGCCCAGACCATCTGCCTGATCGACTGCTTCGGCAACTTGAAGCCTTGCTCTTACTTCCACTCCTCGGTCGGCAACGTCAAGCAGATCCCGTTCAAGGAGCTCTGGTTCAACTCCAAGGTCTTCAATGATCTGCGTGATTTCAAGAAATACACCGGCAAGTGTGGCGAGTGCGAGTTCATCAACGTCTGCGGCGGCTGCCGCGCCCGCGCCGATGCCGTCTACGGTGACTACATGGCTGAAGAGCCGTTCTGCAACTATATCCCCAACCGCACCCGCAAGCGGATGGAAAAAGAGGCGGCCGAGCTGGCGCCAAAGAAATAAATCCAAATCCCCCCTGCCCCCCTTTGCAAAGGGGGGTATCCTCTCCCTCCCCCTTTGCAAAAGGGGGATCGAGGGGGATTTCATCATCCGACAGGAGGCACACCAAGATGTCCCAAGAATACCCCTTCATCAAGGCCTGCTGGGGCCAGCCGACCGAATATGTCCCCGTCTGGCTGATGCGTCAGGCCGGCCGTTATCTGCAGTGCTACAAGGATGTCCGCGCCAAAGGCGGCGGCACCTTTCTCGATCTGTGTAAAGATCCCGAGCGCGCTGCAGAAGTCACCATTCAGCCGATCGACATCCTCAATGTCGATGCTGCGATCCTCTTCTCTGACATCCTCACCCCGATTGAGCCGATGGGGATGGCCCTCGATTTCACCCCCGGTCCGGTGTTCGAAAAACCGATCCGCACAGCAAGCGATGTCGACGCCCTGATCGTGCCGGAAGATATGTCCAAGGCGGTTCCTTACGTGCCGGCCATCCTCAAGCGTCTGCGCACCGCCTTTGAAGGGCGCGTACCGCTGATCGGCTTTGGTGGCGCACCGTTCACCCTCGCCTGCTACATGGTCGAAGGGCACGGAAGCAAGGATTTCGCCGCACTCAAGCAGATGATGTACGCCGACTTCCCGCTCTTTGATGCTCTGATGAAGAAGATCACCGAGATGGACCGGCGCTACCTGAACATGCAGATTGCAGCCGGTGCCCAGGCGATCCAGATCTTCGACACCTGGGGTGGCTTGCTTGCTCCGCACGATTTCGAACGCTACATCCTCCCTTACGTCAAGACGTTGATTAACGGCCTGGACCGCAAGGGGATTCCGGTCATCTACTTCGTCAAGAACGGTGGCACCATGCTTGAGCTGGTCAAAGAAGCCGGCGCCGACGTCCTTGGTCTCGACTGGCACGTCAATCTCGGCAAGGCGCGCGACATCATCGGCGACAAGATCGCCGTCCAGGGTAATCTCGATCCGACCGTCCTCTACGCGCCGAAGCCCTACATCGAAAAAGAAGTCCAGCGCATCCTCAACGAGAACGCCGGCCGCCCTGGTTTTATTTTCAACCTTGGCCACGGTATCCTGCCGACGGTGCCGCCGGAGAATGCGATACACATGGTCGAGTGCGTCCACCGGCTCAGTGGGAAGTAAGGGGCTTCGCCTGAGGCCCTGTGGCGGCGTTACGCGCAGCTTTCTGCGCTGCGACGTAGCTACCGCTACGCCTCACTTGAAAGCTGCGCAAGCCTTGCCACAGAACCTCATGCTGTGCCCTGAGTGGTGGTGATGATTGGCTCTGAACCGGGGACAGAAATATATTCTGTCCCCGGTTTTTGTTTTTAGCTCAGTAGGTTGGGTAGAGCGAAGCAAAACCCAACCTACGTGACACGATGAGGGCTTGATGGTGCAATCTGATAAAAAAACCGGTCTGGTTCTGCTGAACATGGGCGGCCCCGATTCCCTCGAGGCGGTGCGGCCGTTTCTCTACAACCTGTTCTCCGACCGCGAGCTGATCAATCTGCCGGCCGGGGCGATTTTGCAAAAACCGTTCGCGCGGCTGATCTCCTTTTTTCGTGCCCGCAAGGTTGTGGTTAATTACGCCATGATCGGCGGTAAGTCGCCTTTACTGGACTGGACGCAGAAGCAGGCGAACGGCATCGCAGAGCGCCTTGGTGAGAACGTGCACCCTTATGTCGCCATGCGCTACTGGACACCGCGCGCCGAAGCGACCGTGGCGCAGATGAAGGCCGATGGCATTGAGCAGGCGATTGTCCTTTCTATGTATCCGCACTACACCGGTGCCACGACCGGCAGCAGCGTCAACGACTTTCGGCGTGCGGTGCAGAAGCTTTATCCGCAGCTGAAATTGACGATCATCGAGCAGTGGTTCGATTGGCCGGGCTATCTTGATGCGCTTGCCAACCGGGTGCGGCAAGCTATTGATGGGCTGCATGAAATGTTGCAGAACGAGGTGCAGATCGTCTTCTCCGCCCATGCCCTGCCGCAATCGTTCATCGACCGTGGCGACCCCTATCAAAAGCAGGTTGAGGCGACGGTGCGTGGCGTTATGGAGCGCGTCGGCGATGTCCCCTGGCACCTCGGTTTTCAGAGCCGCAGCGGCCCGGTCAAGTGGATGGAGCCGGAGACGACCACGGTGCTTGACCAGCTGGCCGCCGATGAAGCCAACGTGGTGGTGATTGTGCCGATCTCGTTTGTTTCTGATCATATCGAGACCCTGCACGAAATCGATATTGAGTACCGTGAACATGCCGCGGACCATGGTTTGCGCAACTTCATTCGCGCCCCGTCTCTGAACGACGGTGACGATTTTCTGCAGGCGATGGCTGATCTGGTGCGCGCCAAGGGGGGGCTGTGATCAAGGAGTGCAAGGTCTGCGGAAAGCCGTTTGATCCCGAGCAGCCATTGACCAGCCCGGCGCAGGAGACCGGGGCGTTTCTGGCCGGTGAGATCTACAACGATGTTGGCGAGCTCTGCCCGCAGTGTCTGGGGAGCCGGGGGGAGTTGGCGATGATGTATATGCGGGAATTCAACTAGCGCTTATAACGGCCGATGAAAAGCCATCATCTGCTGCGTTTCCCTTGTCCTCTTCGCTGCAACGTAGCTTCCGCTACGCCTCACTCATCGTCCTGCGGGGGCCTTGCGTCTGACGGCTTTTGATCGGCCTTGGCGGGCGGTGGATGAAAAGACTCCGTCTGCTGCGTTTCCCTTGTCCTCTTCGCTGCGACGTAGCTATCGCTACGCCTCACTCATCGTCCGGCGGGGGCCTTGCATCCGGAGCCTTTTGATCCGCCTTGTTTCCGGCCGATGAAAAAACCATCATCTGCTGCGTTACCCTCGATTTCGTCATTCCGACGTAGCTTCCGCTACTCCTTATTCCTCAATCTTCGGGGTGCCTTGCATCTGACGGCTTTTGATCGGCCTTAAGAGCCGTTCGTAAATTTAGTTCTAACATCAAAGGCCAACCGTTTTTCGGTTGGCTTTTGATGTTGAGGGTTTGGTCAAAGATCAGGTTGCTGGTCGTCTGGGGGGGAGCGGCTCCAGTGCGGCGAGTTCTTCCGGCTGGATGGCGAAGCGGGCGCGGTTGCGGCCAGCTTCCTTGGCCATGTACATGGCGGCGTCGGCGCTTTTGATCAGGGCGTTGACGTCTTTGCCGTTGTCGGGGAAGAAGGCAACGCCGATCGAGCCGGAGATGTGACCGGTGCCGCCCGGCAGGTCGAAGGGTTGGACGAGAGCTTGCAGAATGCGGTTGACGACAATGTGGACCGTTGGCGGATCGGTTACCTTGGGCAGAATGATGGTGAATTCGTCACCGCCGATGCGGGCCAGGGTGTCGGTTTTGCGCAAGCTTATCTCCAGGCGTTGTGCGACCTGGCGCAGCAATGAGTCGCCGGCTTCGTGGCCGAGGGTGTCGTTGATCTCTTTAAAGTGGTCGAGGTCGATGAACATCAGGGCGACGCGGTGCTGTTCCCGATCGGCGTTTTCCAGCGCCTGCTGCAGGCGGTCGAGGAACATCATCCGGTTCGGGACGCCGGTCAGGGTGTCGTAGTTGGCCTGGCGCCAGATCCGCTCCTGCATCTCCTTGCGATCGGTGATGTCGCGCAAAATGGTCTGCACCGACCATTCACCCTTGTAAAAGACCGGCGTTGATCCGGCCTCAACATCGACGCTCGAACCGTCGCGACGCAGAACCTTCTCTTCGATGTAGGGCATTTCGATCTGGGCGGTTTCGACCTCACTGACCCGCTGCTTGACCAGCTCGCGGTAGTCAGGGTGGACCAAATCCATAATCTGGGTGCCGCGCAGCTCAGTCGGAGTTCGTGCATCAAAAAGCTGGGCGGCACTCTGGTTGGCGAAAATGACTTGTCCCTGGCGGTGGACAAGGATCGCGTCAGGAGAACGCTCAATCAGCGAACTGTAGCTCTGCTCGCTTTCTCGTAATGCCTGTTCGATCTGTTTCAGGCCAGTCAGGTCAGAGAGGGTTTCGATGGCAGCAATCAAGGTGCCGCTGCTGTCACGGATCGGTGCGGCATCAAAGCGCAGGTAGCGGCGTTTGCCACCGACATTCTTAAACCAGCCTTCGGCCTGGAGACCTTCTTCCGTCAGGGGTGAATTGGAAAAATTGGTGTAGAGGTCAATGGTCTCCTCAATGTTCCCATCGATGACGACGTCGGCGAGGCAGGGGCGCTCTTCGGAATAAAAAGCTTTCCAGTGCAGGTTGGTGCCAATAACTTCAGCAACGCTGATACCGGTCAGCTCTTCGCAGGCTCTGGTCCACAGCAGTACGGTGTGGTCGACATCGATGACAAAGCAGGGGACGGCAGAGTTTTGCAGCAGGTTTTCGGAAAACTCGCGTTGTCTGGCGAGGGCGAGTTCGGTCGCTTTGCGCTGCGTGATGTCGATGATGGTTCCGACCAGCCCGACCGGAGTCCCGTCATGATCGCAAAATACAGCCTTGTAAAAGAGCGATTCATGGGTTGTTCCATCGGCAAAGGGGATGGAACACTCAAATATCTGGAACTGGGTGGTCTGTTGTGCGAACAGTTCGCGGTCAAACTCGCCCAGTGTTTTCGCCGTCTCTGGCGGTGCGAAATCATCAATGGTATGGCCGATGATCTGCTCTCTGGTGCGATTGTAGAGCTTTTCAAATGCCCGGTTGCAGCCCAGATAATGGCCCGTAATATCCTTGTAGTAGATCGGATTGGGGATGGTATCGATCAGGGTCTGTTGGAACGTCAACTGCTCCCCGACGATCTGTTTCTGCTTCTGGGTTTCAAACATCAACTGGTTAAACGCAACGGCGAGAGTGGCAATTTCGTCGCGGGTCTTGACGACAATCGGTTCATGGTCCTGATCGGCGCTGATCTTTTTGACATGACTGATAAAGCTCAACAACGGGGCGGTGAGCCAGCGCATGCTGAACCAGACCACCAGATGCGTCAGAATCAGTGCGATGGCCATGCCGGAGACAAAATAGGTGCGGACTTCGGCAATCGGGGCGAAGGCTTCTGCTGCCGGGTAATTGGCGGCCAGAATCCAGTTGACCGTACTCAGTTTTTTGAAGGAGGCTAGAGCGTGCAGCCCTTTGCTGTTCACCGTTTCGCCGCTGCCTTCAAACCCTTCAATGGCCAGGTCATAGAGGTGGTTGGCGCCGACGGGGACATCCTTTTTAAGGATGCGTTCGGTGACCGGATGCATAATCATCAGCCGGTCGGTATTGTAGATATAGAGGTAACCGGTCTTGCCGATACGGGTTTTCGTCATCTGGCCGAGCATGTTATCGCGGGTCATGTCGAGGCTGCCGACCAGAACTCCGAGCAGTTTGCCGCTTTGATCGTGAATCGGAGCGGTAAAGTTGAGGGCCGGGTGTCCGTGCTTCTGGCTCGAAAAGTAGGGGAGGGCGATATAAGGGCGGTCGGTTTCAACCGTTTTCTGAAAATATTCGCGAAAGGCGTAGTCCTGGCCGCGCCGTCCGGCGATGTAGGGGGATTCGGCGAACAGCCGACCATTTGCCGTGAAAAGAAAGAGTCCGTTATCGAAGATGGCGGAGGCGC
>Ga0209231_1000524_pt1 | contig 20878 bp, 16 predicted proteins | sample Deesub45470m_DNA_FD_188086 | JGI IMG/M metagenome (GOLD analysis project Ga0209231, IMG submission 188086) | Deep subsurface microbial communities from North Pacific Ocean - 450_OLKR46/470m Metagenome (SPAdes) (version 2) | ecosystem: Environmental > Terrestrial > Deep subsurface > Unclassified ... | reverse complement strand
GAATATGGGTGCTTCGATCATCGTCCGCGGCCTGCGCGCCGTCGCCGACTTCGAATATGAGTATCAGATGGCGGGGATGAACCAGCAGCTCAACAACCGCGTCGAGACCGTATTTCTGATGGCGGACGTCGCCTTGCAGCCGATCGCATCGCGCCTCGTCAAGGAAATCGCGCTCTACGGCGGCGCAATCCATCGCTTCGTGCCCGAGCGGGTCGTGCAGGAAGTCGTCGCGCGCGTCGAAAAGATCGGTAAGAAGGGAAGCTAGGCCTGTTGGTGCGGTTCAGCCGCCGGCAAGCCGGGCAAGCGTAACGAGGCCGCGCCGCCATGCGCGCGGCAGGAGACATATTCTGATGCGATCGAAGTTCGTTGTTACGGCATTTGCGGGCCTGTTCATGGCTGGCGCCGCGCTGGCCCAGTCCGTGCCGACGCCGCCTGCCGCGCCCGCGCCGGACGCTCAGAATATCCTCAACCTCGACCTGTCGACCGGTGGTCGTGTGAAGATCCAGCTCCGCCCGGACAAGGCGCCGGGTTCGGTCGAGCGGATCAAGACGCTGGTGCGCCGTCATTTCTATGACGGGCTGACCTTCCACCGCGTCATTGAGGGTTTCATGGCGCAGGGTGGCGATCCCAAGGGGACGGGCGAGGGCGGTTCCGACCTTCCCGATCTGAAGGCCGAGTTCAACGACCTGCCGCATGTCCGCGGGACGATGGCGATGGCACGGGCCCAGGGGCCGGACAGCGCCAATAGCCAGTTCTACATCATGTTGCAGCCGAACCTCACACTCGACGGCAATTACACGGCGATCGGCCGGGTTATCACGGGCATCCAATATGTCGATGCCCTCGAGAAGGGCGAGCCACCGGAGAATCCGTCCAAGATCGTCCACGCGTCGATCGAATCCGACGATCTCGGCCAGCCGCCGGTCGCCTTCGTGCCGCCACCTGCGCCTGCAGCCGCCGCGCCGGTCGCCGAGAGCAAGAAGGAAAAGAAGGCCCGCGAAAAGGCCGAGAAGAAGCAGAAGGCCGATTCGAAGCCTGCCGATCTGGCAAAGCCCGCCGACGCTGTGCGGAGCGATGTCGATGCGACGCCGGGCGCTTCGGGCACCGATGCGGCGGTTCAGGCCGTGACCGACGGGCAGTCGACCGACAATGCGGTGCGCGAGGTTGCCGGCGAAGGGGCCGCCCCGCCCCAATAATCAGGCGCAAGACGATGCGCGTCGATCTGTTCGATTTCGATCTCCCGCCCGGGAACATCGCCTTGCGGCCGGCCAGCCCGCGCGACAGCGCGCGGATGCTGCTGGTCGAGGGCGACGCTGGGCTCGTCGACCGCAGCGTTTCGGACCTACCGGGCCTTCTCCGCGCGGGCGATTGCCTGGTGTTCAACGACACGCGCGTGATCCCGGCCCAACTGGAGGGGATGCGGGGCGAAGCCAGGATCGGCGCGACCCTCCACAAGCGCGAGGGGCTGCGCCAATGGCGCGCCTTCGTCCGCAACGCCAAGCGGGTCAGGATCGGCGACCGCATCGATTTCGGCGCCGGCGTATCCGCGATCGCGGCCGATCGCGGTGACGACGGATCAATCCTGCTCGATTTCGAGGGCGATGAGCCGGTCGAACTGCTGCTCGAGCGCGCCGGCACGATGCCGCTTCCCCCCTATATCGCCGGCAAGCGCCCGACCGATGCGCGCGACCATGAAGATTACCAGACCATGTTCGCGCGTGAGAAAGGCGCCGTGGCGGCCCCGACCGCCGCGCTCCATTTCACGCCGGGTCTGATGACGGCGCTTGCCGCGGCGGGCATCGCCAGCGAGACGTTGACCCTCCATGTCGGCGCTGGCACTTTCCTGCCGGTCAAGGCCGACGACACCGACGATCACCGGATGCACGCCGAATGGGGGCGCATCGACGCCGCCACCGCCGACCGCCTGAACGCCGTGCGTGCGGGCGGGGGCAGGGTGATCGCGGTCGGCACGACCAGCCTGCGCCTGCTGGAAAGCGCCGCGGGCGAAGACGATATCATCCGCCCGTTCGACGGCGACACCGCGATCTTCATCACCCCCGGCTACCGCTTCCGCGCGATCGATGGACTGATGACCAATTTCCACCTGCCGAAGTCGACCCTGTTCATGCTCGTGTCGGCGCTGATGGGGCGGGAGCGGATGCAGGCGGCCTATGCTCATGCGATCACTGCGGGTTACCGCTTTTATAGTTACGGGGATTCCAGCCTGCTATTGCCGTGATGCCTGGACACGCGGACGCAAGCCATCATCCCCAGTCAGATGGGATGGTCGCCGAACCGGCAATCCAAAATGCCGAGCCGGAGCCAATGACAGCCCCGAGAAAATTGCCAAGGATGCGCAGCGGCGTCGAACGTCGCGGGCCCCGATGTCGTCGGCCAACCACCCTCGATTGCGCTCACGCGAACCAGACATAGGAGACGGGGTCGGGAGCAACCTCCCGACCCTATTCAGCCGTCACTTGCGCTGCGCAGCCGTCTCGTCGCGCTTCGCCTTGAACTCGGCGTCAGCCGACCAATCCGGCCAGAGGCGGCTGTCGGCGAGGGTGCGACCCGTGTTGTAAAGCAGGGTTAGGTCCGGACCGATGTTGGACAGGTCCAGGTCGGCGCTCCATTCGTCGGCCGGCTGATGGTAGCGGTCGCGGGTGTAGGCCGCGGCCAGATCCGTGCCGCGGGCGGTTCCGCCGTCGATCAGGTCGATGCCGCCCTTGAACGAGAAAGCCGGCACCCCGGCCTTGGCCACCGAGAAATGGTCCGACCGGTAGAACCCCCCGGTCTCGGTCTTGGGATCGGGCACATAGACGCGGCCCAGTTTCTTGCCCTCCTCGATCAACAGGTCGAGCAGGCCAAGCTTTGCGACGCCGGTGATCGTGAAGTCCTTCGCCGCGCCGTCGCCGACGATGCTGTCCATGTTGATCACGCCGGCGGTGGTGGCCAGCGGATAGACCGGATTGGCGGCATAATATTCGGAGCCGAGCAGGCCCTTCTCCTCTGCGGTCACCGCGAGAAACAGGATCGACCGGTCTGTGCGCGGCGCCTTGGCGAAGGCGCGGCCCAGTTCGAGCAGCGCGGAGATGCCCGAGGCGTTGTCGCGCGCGCCATTGTAGATGCGATCGCCCTTCGCGTCGGGTTCGCCGATCCCGAGATGATCCCAATGGCCCGAATAAACGACCGTCTCGTTCGGGTGCTTCGCGCCGGCCAGGCGACCGAGGACATTGTAGGACGTTATCGTCTCCGCCTTAACCGCGTAGGAGGCGTCGAGCGTCGCATTGAGCGCGACCGGCCTGAAGTCCTTCTTCTGGGCGGCCTTTTTCATCGCGTCGAAATCGAGGCCCGCGGCCTTGAACAGCTCGACGGCGAGGTCGCGCTGGATCCAGGCTTCCATCGCGACATGATCCGCCTTTGGGTTGGCGCGGACGATATCGAAATTGGTGATGGTGTTGGAGTTCTTGACCGTCGGCCAGCCATAGGATGCGGGCGCATATTCGTGGATCACGAGGACGCCGGCCGCGCCCTGCCGCGCGCCTTCCTCATATTTATAGGTCCAGCGGCCATAATAGGTCATCGTCTTGCCGCCGAAATCGCCTTCGCCGCCCTCGAAATCGGGATCGTTGACAAGGACGACGAGGATTTTGCCCTTGAGATCGGCGCCCTTGAAATCATCCCAGTCCCGTTCGGGCGCCCTGACGCCATAACCGACGAAGACGAGCGGGGCCGAAGCAATGTCGACCTTGTCCTGCCCGGTCAGCGCCGCACGAACCGCAATCTCATCGCCCTGCGTCAGGGTGCGGGCGGTGCCATCGGCCATCCTCAGCGACAGCTTCGGCGCGCCGACGATGTCGGACTTGAGCAACGGCACATTCTGCGTCCACCCGCCGCCGGGAACGCCAGGCTGCAGCCCCGCCGCCTTCATCTGTTGGATGAGATAGGCGATCGTCTTCTTTTCGCCCTCGGTCGCGGGCGCGCGGCCCTCGAATCTGTCGTCGGACAGCGTCTTCATATCCTGGCTGAAACGTTGGACGTCGAAGGCGGGTGCGCTCGACGCGGACGGGGCGGCGAGGCAGATGCCCGGCGCGAGCAGCAGCGAGGCTGCGAGCAGGGCTGCGATCTTGCGCATGGAAGCTCCTGTCGGAAGGGTTGGAAGCCCGAGCGGGCGATGACGCAACTAAGCGATTTTCGACGGGAGCTGCCAGTCTTTTTGTCTATACATTAGGTGGGGGCTGCTCTGTCGGAGCAGGGCCCGCGCACGATCTATACCATTCTCCCCGGAGGGCCTGCTGCGGGCCCGGCCTTCACGAGGAACGGGCGGCATGGCGCGGCACGGCCATCCGAATCGCGTCAGCGTCGACGATCGCGACGTGGGCATGCTCGCGCGCCTTGCCATAGTGCGGCGCAGCGACTACAGGCCCGCCATCTTCCACAATCTAGACATGGAGCCGCTCGCCGATGGCGACCGAACGCACTTTCTCGATCATCAAGCCCGATGCGACGCGTCGCAATCTCACGGGCGCGATCACCGCCAAGCTCGAAGAGGCCGGCCTGCGCGTCGTCGCTTCGAAGCGTATCCACATGACCAAGGAACAGGCCGAGGGTTTCTACGGCGTGCACCGCGAGCGTCCGTTTTTCGGCGATCTGGTTAGCTTCATGATCTCGGGGCCCGTCGTGGTCCAGGTGCTCGAGGGCGAAAACGCCGTCCTGCGCAACCGCGAAGTCATGGGCGCGACCAACCCGGCGAATGCCGATGAGGGTACGATCCGCAAGGAATTCGCCGAGTCGATCGAAGCGAACTCGGTCCACGGTTCGGACAGTCTCGAAAACGCCAACATCGAAATCGACTATTTCTTCAAGCCTGAAGAACTGGTCGGCTGAACGTCCGATGGGAGAGGGGGCTTGCTTCCTCTCCCGTCACGCCCGCAATCGGGATAGTCAAAATCCCATCATAGCCGCTACTTTGGCGGTGTAGCGGGCCGCCAGCTTTCGAGCAGACGATGCTCATCTGCTCCCAGTCGCTGTCCGGCTGGTCGAGCCTGATGCCGCTTCAGCCCGACGGGCCGAAATAAGGCGGCTTGAAAGAGACATCCCAATCGGGCCGCCGTCACTCGGCTCCCTTGTGTCGGGCCTTCCATAAGGAATCGAGCCGACCCGATGCCGCCTTCTCGCTGCTGCGCCCGATTAGTGACAGGCCGCGCAAGCGGATCGACGTGCCGCCGAGGAAGCTGCTGTCGGTGACATAACCGACGTCGTAGAGCGTAACGTCCTCGGCCATTTCGCCGTCGACGGTGAAACGCGTGGTGATCGCAACCGGCAGTCGGGCATCCCCGCGCGGTTTTTCGGGCTCGCCGGCCGCCTTCCGGGCCTTTTTGAGCCCGTCCTCGAACCAGGATGTCTCGATACGCGGATCGGTGCTCTCCACTGGATCGACGCCCAGCGCCTTCGGGAAAGCGATGGTCTGGCCCTGGATCACCTGGTTGCCGGTCGCTTGCAGCGCGATGCGGTCACCGTCCTTTTCGGTTTCGGCTCGCAGCACCAGGATGCGGGCCTTCGTGGTCGCCGCGCGGCTTTCGGCCACACGCGCCTCTTCGGTGTGGCGCCGCTCGCTGTAGCTGTTCCAGAAGGTCAGCCCCGAGATAACGAGCGCCGAAACGCCGAGCACCTCGGCGAGGGTAAGTAGTCTCAGCTTGCGGCGCCGTACGGCGGCAGCTTCCGAAGTTTCTTCAGCCATGCGTGCGGATATAGGCGGCCACCGCGGCGGGATAAAGACGATGTTCTTCAATCAGGACACGGTCGGCCAGCATCTCCGGCGTGTCGCCCGGCAGGATCGGTACCCTGGCCTGCGCCACTACCGCGCCGTCGTCGAGGGCGGGCGTGACGACATGGACCGAGCAGCCGCCCTCGGCATCGCCCGCCGCGATTGCGCGGGCGTGGGTGTCGAGCCCTTTGTATTTCGGCAGCAGCGAGGGGTGGATGTTGAGCATCCGGCCCTCCCAGGCGGCAACGAAGCCCTCGCTCAGGATGCGCATATAGCCGGCCAGGGCGACATAGCGGACGCCGGCGCCGCGCAGCGCCCGATCGATGATCGCGTCGAAGTCCGTTCGGGTCAGCCCCTTGTGGCTGTGCGCGAAGGTGGCGATCCCCGCATCGCGCGCCGTGGCGAGACCGGGGGCTTCGGGGTCGTTGGAAGCGACCAGGACCACCGCATAGGGACAATCGGGCGCCCGCGACGCTTCGATCAGCATCGCCATGTTGCTGCCACGTCCCGAGATCAGGATGGCGAGTGGGACTTTGACGGTCATTCGAAAACCCCGAGCGGTCCAGGAAGGCCTTAGCCCAGGTGCGTTGCCGACCAGCCGGCTTTCGCGCTCCAGGTTTCTACCGAGCCCGTGACCGTGCAACCCTTGTCGCCCTCGGCGATATGGCCGACCCGCACGACCGTCTCACCGGCGTCTTCCAGCGCCTGGGTGACGTCGACGACGTCGGCTTCGTTGACGATGATCGCCATGCCGACGCCGCAGTTGAAGGTTCGCGCCATCTCGCCGGGTTCGATATTGCCCTGCGCCTGCAGGAAGGCCATCAGCCGCGGCTGCTCCCAGCCATCGGCATCGACATGCGCGTGCAGGCCATCGGGCAGCACCCGCGGAATATTCTCGAGCAGGCCGCCGCCGGTGATGTGAGCCATCGCCTGCACCTTGCCCGAACGGACCAGCGGCAGCAGCGACTTCACATAGATGCGGGTCGGCGCCATCAGGGCGTCGATCAGCAGCACGTCCTGATCGAACAGGGCGGGACGGTTGAGCTTCCAGCCCCGGTCGGCGGCGAGGCGGCGGACCAGCGAATAGCCGTTGGAATGGACGCCGGAGGAGGCGAGGCCGAGGATGACCTGCCCTGCGGCAACCCTGTTGGCGGTCAGAACCTGGTCGCGTTCGACCGCGCCGACGCAGAACCCTGCCAGATCATAATCGCCATCGGCATACATGCCCGGCATTTCGGCGGTCTCGCCGCCGATCAGCGCGCAGCCGGCGAGTTTGCAGCCTTCGGCAATGCCCGCGACCACCCTGACGGCGACGTCGTTGTCGAGTTTCCCCGTCGCGAAATAGTCGAGGAAGAACAGCGGTTCGGCACCCTGGACGATCAGGTCGTTGACGCACATCGCGACCAGATCGATTCCGACGCCGTCGTGACGGCCGCTGTCGATCGCCAGCTTCAGCTTGGTGCCGACGCCGTCATTGGCGGCGACGAGGAGCGGATCGCTATAGCCTGCCGCCTTGAGGTCGAAGAAGCCACCGAAGCCCCCCAGATCGGCGTCGGCGCCCGGGCGCCGGGTCGATTTGGCAAGTGGGCCGATGGCCTTGACCAGAGCGTTGCCCGCCGCGATCGAGACGCCGGCCTTGGCATAGGTATAGGATTCAGTTTCGGTGGTTTCGTTCGCCATCCGCTGCCCCTAGCCACATCGCACTTGGATTTCCACGGCCAAGTCGCCAAAAGGCGTGTCGTGACCGTCATCGATCGAATTTTCCGTCCGCTTCCGCTCTCGATCCTGTGCGTCGCACTGTTCGCGGCGGCATTGGCCTTTGCGCAGCTCGAGCGCGCCGACGAGCGCGGCGTGCCGCCGATCGATGGATCGGGCAGTTTCGAGGTCAACGGGATCAAGGTCGATATCGCCGCGCGCACCGCCGATCAGGCGCGCACAGGCGGCTGGCGCGAGGCGCAGCGCAAGGGCTGGAAGATGCTCTGGGCGCGGGTGAACGGGAAACCGATTGAGAACGCGCCGGGCCTGCCCGATTCGACGCTCGATTCGATCAGCGGCGGAATCGTCGTCGAGCGCGAGCAGATCGGCCCCAATCGTTACATCGCCACGCTGGGCGTGTTGTTCGATCGTGCCCGTGCGGGGGAACTGCTGGGTGTGAAGGGGGCGCTGCGCCGCTCGGCACCCATGCTCGTCATCCCGGTCGAATGGAGCGGGGGCACGCCGATCAGCTTCGAACGGCGCACCGAATGGCAAAAGGCCTGGGCGCGCTTCCGTTCGAGCAACAGCCCGATCGACTATGTTCGCGTGTCCGGGACCGGCGCCGATCCGGTCCTTCTGAACGCTGCCCAATCCCGCCGTCCCGGCCGGGGCTGGTGGCGGATGCTGCTCGATCAATATGGCGCTGCGGACATCGTCGTTCCCGAAGTCGCGCTGTTTCGCCAATGGCCGGGCGGGCCGGTTCTGGGCCGCTTCATCGCGCGGCATGGGCCTGACGGGTCTGTGATCGACAGTTTCACCCTGACCGCCGAAAACGGCGATGCGCTGCCGGCGATGCTCGATCGCGGGGTCGACCGGATCGATCGCGCCTATAGCCGCGCGTTGCAGGAAGGCTCGTTCCGCGCCGACAAGTCGCTGGTCATCGAGGCCCCCGTCGCCGAGGTCCCGATCGACGACGTGCTGGCCGACATCGCGGCTGCGGCGACCAGCAGCATCACCATCCAGGCGGAAACGCCCGACCCCGCTATCCTGCGCAGTTCCGAAGCTGCGCTGCGCGGCATGACCGGGGTGACGTCGGTCCAGACGTCCAGTCTGGCCCTCGGCGGGACCTCGGTCTTCCGGGTCGCCTTCTCGGGCCCGCCTGCGGCCTTCCGCGAGGCGCTGGCAGCGCGCGGCTGGCAGGTGGAGGATATCGCGGGCGGCTTCCGCATCCGACGCGGAAGCGGCAGCCCGGCAACGCCATGACCGATCAGATCGCGCTGCCGTTCGCCTGGCCGGCGGACGAGGATGAGCGCGACTTCATCATCAGCGACTCGAACAGCACGGCCGTCCGGCACCTCGAACATTGGTCGCTGTGGCCGGTGATGGCGACGGTGCTGACCGGCCCCCGCAAATCGGGCCGCAGCCTGCTGGGCCGGATTTTCGCCGCGAAGACGGGCGGCCGCTTCGTCGACAATGCCGACACCCAGGACGAGGAGAGGCTGTTCCACGCGTGGAACGCGGCACAGGCGGACCACAAACCCCTGTTGCTGACCGCAGAGCTGCCGCCTGCGCGTTGGAAGATACGGTTGCCCGACTTGCGCTCGCGCCTTCTCGCCAGTCCGCATGTCGCGATCGAGGAACCGGACTTTCCGTTGATGATGGGGCTGGTCGAGAAGCTGCTGCATGCGCGGGGCCTCGTCGCGAAGCCCGATGTGGTTCGCTACGTCGTCCCCCGGATCGAGCGCAGCTATATCGGGATCGGCCGGATCGTCGATGCGCTCGATGAAGCGGCGTTGGCGCGCCGCCGGCCGATCACCATGTCGGTTGCGCGAGAGGCTCTTGCGACAATTGGTGTCACCGAAGATACATATAGGCTGCTATAGACGGACGATATGGATAGCATCGAACAGCCCGGTCATGACGACGAACTGGTAGGCGAGCTTGCGCCGATCGAGCCGATCGCGCTGCGGGATCGCTATTTCAACCGCGAACTCAGCTGGCTCGCGTTCAACCAGCGGGTGCTGGAGGAAGCCTCCAACCGCGCCCACCCCTTGCTCGAGCGGCTCCGGTTTCTCTCGATCTCGGGCAATAACCTCGACGAATTCTTCATGGTTCGTTTCGCCGGGTTGCGCGCACAGCAACTCGAGGGCGTCGATACATTGTCGCCGGATGGCCTGACCGTCGCGCAGCAGCTCGACGGCGCTTCCGATCGCGCCGACCAGCTGATGGCCGACCAGCAGCTGGTGTGGGACACGCTGCGGGACGAGATGGCCGTCGTCGGCATCGTCGTGCTCGAGGCGGGCGAGATCGAGGGGCAGGACGCGATCTGGCTCGAAAGGCACTTTCGCGACCATATCTTCTCGGTTCTGACGCCGCAGGCGCTCGATCCGGCCCATCCGTTCCCGTTCATTCCCAACAAGGGCTTCAGCCTGCTCTTCGATCTGACCCGGCTGTCGGATGGCGAGCAAATTTTCGAGCTGGTGATGGTCCCGTCGACCTTGCCGCGCTTCGTCCGCCTGCCCGGCGACGGGGCGCGCTATGTCGCGATCGAGACGATGGTGCGGCGTTTCACCGGGGTGATCTTCCCCGGTTACGAGGTGAACGGGCACGGCGCGCTTCGCATCATCCGCGACAGCGATATCGAGGTCGAGGAAGAAGCCGAGGATCTGGTCCTCTACTTCCGCACCGCCATAAAGCGCCGCCGCCGCGGACGAGTGATCCGCATCGAGCTGGAAGGCGGCATGTCCGCGTCGCTCGAACCGCTGTGGAAGGCCCAGATCGGCGGCGCCGACAGCTTCGTCACCGAATCGGGCAGCTTCCTCGGCATCACCGATCTCGCCCAACTGGTCGAAGAAGATCGGCCCGACCTGAAGTTCACGCCGTTCAGTCCGCGATTCCCGGAGCGCATCCGCGAACATGGCGGCGACTGCTTCGCGGCAATCCGGGCGAAGGACATCGTCGTCCATCACCCCTATGAAACCTTCGACGTGGTGCTCGCCTTCCTGCGCCAGGCGGCGCAGGACCCCGACGTCATCGCGATCAAGCAGACGCTGTATCGCGCCGGCAAGCAGTCGGCGGTGATCCGCGCCCTCGTCGACGCCGCCGAGGCCGGCAAGTCGGTGACGGCGGTGGTCGAACTCAAGGCGCGCTTCGACGAAGAGCAGAATCTGATGTGGGCCTCGCAGCTCGAACGGGCGGGCGTGCAGGTCGTTTACGGCTTCATCGACTGGAAGACGCACGCCAAGGTGTCGATGGTGGTTCGCCGCGAAGCCGAGGGGCACCGCACCTATTGCCACTTCGGGACGGGCAATTACCATCCGATCACGGCACGGATCTATACCGACCTCAGCTTCTTCACCGCCGATCCGCGCCTGTGTCGCGACGCCGCGCTGCTGTTCAACTACATCACCGGCTATGTCGAGCCGACCGATCTGAGCAAGATCACGATCTCGCCGCACGGCATGCGCGACGAGCTGTGCAGGTTGATCGATGCCGAGATCGACCACGCCCGCGAGGGCCGCGATGCCGCGATCTGGGTGAAGATGAACTCGCTGGTCGATCCGGCGATCATCGAAAAGCTGTACCGCGCCAGCGCGGCGGGGGTTCAGGTCGACCTGGTCATCCGCGGCATCTGTTGCCTGCGCCCGGGCGTGCCGGGCCTGTCGGACAATATCCGGGTCAAGTCGGTGATTGGCCGCTTCCTCGAGCATAGCCGCATCATCTGCTTCGGTAACGGCAGTGCACTGCCCAACCGCAAGGCCAAGGTGCTGATCAGTTCGGCGGACTGGATGCCGCGCAATTTCGATCGCCGCGTCGAATATCTGCTGCCGATCGAGAACCCGACCGTGCATGCCCAGATTCTCGACCAGGTGATGGTCGCCAACCTGATCGACGACGAGCAGAGCTGGATTCTGATGCCCGATGGCAGCTACGAACGGATCGTACCGGGGCGCCGACCGTTCAACCTGCACCGGTATTTCATGACCAACCCGTCGCTGTCGGGCCGTGGTGCTGCGCTCCGCCAGTCCGGCCAGGTGCCCAAGCTTACCCTGCGGCGGTGATTCGTCGCGGCGCGGGCGGAAGCCAGCATCGGGCGATACCGACCCAGAAGAGTGCCAGGCCGAAACCGCTGAGCACGTCTCCGGGCCAATGCACGCCCAGCGCCATCCTGCTCCACCCCATGACCGTCGCGACCCCCAGCGCGATCGGCATCAGCCACCGCGAGCGCGCCGCGAACAGCACGGCGAGCGACAGCCACAGGATCGTCGTCCCGGCGCTGTGAGCGCTGGGGAAGCTGTAGGAACTGACGACATCGAGGCGTCCGGCGAGCGGCGGACGCTCGCGTGCGAAGACCAGCTTCGCGATTTCCACGGCGATCCGCCCGCTGGCGACGGTAAGGACCAGCCATAGCGCACGGCGCCTGTCTCCCCGGAGCGCCAGGCCGCCGGCCACGATCAGCGTGAACGGCGCCAGTAGCGCGAGACCGCCGAAGATGGTGAGGATCTGGACCGCGGGCACTGCCGGATCGGACGGCGCCAACCGCAAGGCCATCAACAACCTCAGGTCCAGCGTTGGAGCGATTTGCCACAGGCCAAGGCCCGCCATCATCAGGAACAGGCCCAGCAGCGGCATGAGCGAAAGGCGGGACACAGCCGGCATTGCCGCTGCTTAACGCGACAAAAGATCGGAAGGGACAGAATTCGGTCGTCGCCGCGTTTGCTCTGTGATCGATTTCGGCTAAATCGAACGCTTATGTCATCCATCTCGATGTTCCGCCGCGCGAAGACCCCGGCGCCCGGCCACACCCGTGTCGGGATCATCGACATCGGTTCAAACTCGATCCGCCTTGTCATCTATGATGGACCGGCCCGGGTTCCCGCCGCCCTGTTCAACGAAAAGGTGATGGCGGGACTCGGCAAGGGCGTGTCGCGCGACGGCATGCTCGACGCCAATGCGATGGAGCGCGCCCTCTCGACTCTGGCGCGCTTCCGCCGCCTGTCCGAGCAGATGGGCGTGCCGCAACCGCGCACCGTCGCCACCGCCGCGGTGCGCGAAGCGAGCAACGGCCAGCAATTCATCGATCGAGTGCTCGACCTCGGCCTGCCGGTCGAGATATTGTCGGGGGACGACGAAGCCCGGATGGCCGGAATGGGCGTGATCGCTTCGATCCCCCAGGCCAACGGCATCGTCGGCGATCTGGGCGGCGGCAGTCTCGAACTGGCGCGGGTGATCGACGGTAAGGTCCACGAAACCAGCAGCTTCCCGCTCGGCGTATTGCGGATCGCGGCGGTCAAGGCGAAGGGGCCGCGCGCCTTCCGCAATCTGATCGCCAAGACATTTGCCAAGAGCGGCTGGACCGGAAAGGGGGCGGGGCTGCCCTTCTACATGGTGGGCGGATCCTGGCGCTCACTCGCCCGGCTCGACATGCATTTGACCGGCTATCCACTGCCGATCGTCCACCATTACTGGATGCCGCCCGAAAACGCCCAACATCTCGTCCGCGTGCTGGCGCATCTCGATCGCAAGCGGCTGCGCGACGTCATCGGCCTTTCGGGGTCCCGTATCCCGACCCTCTCGCATGCCGCCCTCCTGCTCAGCCATGTCGTGCGGCAGCTCGGATCGAGCGAACTGATCGTTTCGGCCTACGGCCTGCGCGAAGGTCTGCTGTTCGACGAACTCACCGAATATCAGCGCGCGCAGGATCCGCTGATCGCGTCGACCCGCGAAGAGGGCGGGCGGCAGGGTCGCTTCCCCGAACATGGCGATCTGCTCGACCGCTGGCTGGCGCCGCTGTTCGCCACCGAAAGCCCGGCCGACGCCCGCATCCGCCACGCCACCTGCCTGCTTGCCGATGTGGGCTGGCGCGCCCACCCCGAATTCCGCGCCGAGCGGGGGGTCGAAACCGCCCTGCACGGCAATTGGGTCGGCATCGATTCGCGCGGTCGCGGCATGATGGCGCATGCGCTGTGGGTCAGCTTCGGAGGGCATGGGATCGTGCCTATGATCAGCGGGGTCTGCTCGCCGTCCGAGATCATGGCCGCCGATCGCTGGGGACTTGCCCTGAGGCTCGGCCAGCGCTTTTCGGGCGGCGTTGCCGATGCCCTGGTGGGCAGCCGCCTGTCGATCGCCGGCGACGCGCTTGAGCTCCATATCGAAAGCAGCAATGCCATTCTCTACGGCGAGACGGTCGAACGGCGGCACAAGGCGCTGGCGACCTCGCTGGGGTTGCATCCAAGGCTCGTGATCGGCTGAACGCGACATCCGGCGTCCGCGATGGTCGGCCGGAGGTCGCGACTGGGCGTTCCACGCGATTTTCCGGCGATTGGACGCCAGCGGCTTGAGTGCGCTGCAGCATTGTGACTGCGTGCTCCCGACAGCGACATGCTGCCGGGAGGAGTTATGGACGGAACGCACCGCTTCCGGCGCGATATTCAGGGGTTACGGGCGCTTGCCGTGCTGCCTGTCGTTGTCTTCCATGCCTTTCCCGATCGGCTGCCCGGCGGCTTCGTCGGGGTCGACATCTTTTTCGTCATCTCGGGCTATCTGATCACCCGAATCCTCCACGCGGAACTGCGCGAGGACAGGTTCAGCATCGCCAGCTTCTATGTCCGTCGGGTCAAGCGGCTGTTCCCGGCGCTCTACCTGATGCTGCTGGCGACGATGCTGCTCGGGCTGGTGATGCTGCCGCCCGCCGAACTGCGCGAACTGGCGAAGACCGTCGTCGCCACGGTCGGCTTCTTCGCCAATTTCCTCTTCTACACTCTGTCGGGCTATTTCGATGGACAGTCCGAACTCAAGCCCCTGCTCCACACCTGGTCGCTCGCGGTCGAGGAGCAATTCTACCTGGTGTTTCCGCTCGCTCTGACGGCAGCCTATCGGCTGCGCCCGCGCTGGCTCCCCGCACTGTTGTGGGCAGCGGCGGCGCTGTCGCTGGCCTGGAGCATATACGAATTGGGGCAGGATGCCTCGCGAGCCTTTTATTATCCATGGCCCCGTGCCTTCGAGTTGCTGATCGGCGCGATCGTTGCGGTCGGGGCGGTGCCGAAGGTGAAGGGACCGCTCGTCCGCGACGGTCTGTCGCTGCTCGGTATCGTCCTCATCGTCGGATCCTTGGTGATGCTGTCCGACGACCGACCCTTTCCCGGCCTCGCGGCCCTGCCGCCCTGTATCGGCGCGGCATTGGTGTTGGCGATGGGCGAGGACGGCGAGTCGCTGGTTGGCCGAATGCTCGGCGCATCGCCTCTGGTGCTAGTGGGATCGCTCTCCTATTCGCTCTACCTGTGGCATTGGCCCGCGCTGGTGTTCGGACGCTATATCGTGCTCCGCCCGCTGACCGCGCCTGAAGCGGTCGCCGCGGTCGCCGTGGCCTTCGCGCTTGCCTGGTTGTCGTGGCGCTATGTCGAGCGGCCAGTCCTGAAGTGGCGGATGGCCCATCGGCCTGTGCTGATCGGTGGCGCTGCGATCATGGCGGCGACGACCGCCCTCGCTATGGCTGTGGTGCTGACCAAAGGCTTGCCGGAGCGGATCGACCCGGCGGGCCGCAAGTTTGTCGCCGCGGCGGGCGACAGCAGCCGCTTCCGCGCCGCCTGCCATTCGGGCGAGCATGCCGTCATCCCCTACGCCCGCCTTTGCCGCTTCGGCGACGAACGCATCATCCCGGACACCGCGGTGTGGGGCGACAGTTTCGGCGCAGAGCTGGTGGTGGCCCTGGGCGAGAAGCTGGCGCCCGAGCGGCGATCGGTGCTGCAGATCACTGCCTCGGGGTGTCCGCCCGCACTCGGCTATACCCCCAGCAATCGACCCGGTTGCGCGGCTTACAATGCGGCACGTCTGGCCCAACTGACCGGTGATCCGCGCATCCGGGAGGTCGTGCTGGTGGTCAATTATCTCGGTTTCATGGCCGATACGCCTGACCAGCAACATAGCCTGCTCGCTGGTATCGAGCGGACCGCGCAGGCGCTTCATGCACAGGGCAAGGGGTTGAGCCTGGTTTACCCGATCCCGCGCATGCCCTTCGTCGCGCCGACGGCTCTCGCCATGCAGCAATTGCGCGGCGGAGATCCGCTCCGATTTGGGCAACAGCGCGACGACTTCGATAGGGGCGATTCGCCGGTATCGACCTGGCTCGATCGCATCGCGCGGGCAACCGGGGCGCGCCGCATCGTACCGGCCCAGCGGTTATGCGGTCCCCGCATCTGTCCAGCGTATATGCCGGCGGCTGGGGTGCTCTATTTCGATCATGCCCACCTCAGCCTGGCGGGAGCACGCTATTTGCTGGGGGGCGTGCGGATCTAGTCCTGCTGCTCGACCTCGAGTGCGGACATCACCATCTTGCCGCTGCGGACGCTGAAGGCGAGCCGGCCCTCGACGAGTGCCAGGGCGTCCTTGCCGAACACCTCGTAGCGCCAGCCGTCGAGCATCGGCAGGGAGCGGACCCCGGCGGCGAGCAACTCCAGGTCGTCGGCGCGGGCAATCAGGCGCGGGGCTACGTCGGCGTCGCGCGAGCGCACCTTGAGCAGCAGCTTGAGCAGATCGGCGATCAGCGCGCCCTCCTTGCCAAGGCCGGGCTTGCGGTCCTCGCGTGGCGGCATCTCGCTTTCCGTCATCGGTTCGGACTCGGCGATGGCGTTCATCAGCCGCGCGCCGATGTCGTTCTGGGCCCAACTCGGCGACAGTCCGCGGATCCGCGCCAGGTCGCTCTGGACCTTGGGCGGATGCGAGGCCATGTCGGCGAGCGTTTCGTCCTTGGCGATGCGCCCCCGCGGCAGGTTCTTCGAACGGGCTTCGCGCTCGCGCCAGGCGGCGATCGCCTTCAACCGGCCGAGAACCTCGGGCTTGCGGCTGGGCAGGCGGATCCGGGTCCAGGCGAGTTCGGGGACGTTGGCGTAGCTCGCGGGATCGCCGAGTCGCTCCATTTCGACATCGAGCCAGCCGCCGCGCCCGGTCTTGCGCAGCTTCTCCAGCATGCGGGGGAAGATATCGGACAGATGGGTGACGTCGCCGATCGCATAATCGATCTGGCGCTTGTCGAGCGGGCGGCGGCCCCAGTCGGTGAAGCGGGCGCCCTTGTCCAGCTTGATGCCCAGCATCGTCTCGACCAGATTGGAATAGCCGATCTGCTCGCCAAGCCCCATCGCCATGGCGGCGACCTGCGTATCGAACAGCGGGTAAGGGGTCTTGCCGGTCAGGTTGTGGACGATTTCGAGATCCTGGCCGCCGGCGTGAAAGACCTTCAGCACGTCCTCGTTTTCGACCATCAGGTCGAGCAACGGCTTGAGATCGATGTCCTTCGCCTTGGGATCGATCGCCGCGGCCTCTTCGCTGTTGGCGATCTGTATGAGGCAGAGATCGGGCCAGTAGGTGCTTTCCCGCATGAACTCTGTGTCGACCGCGACGAAGGGGGACTGGGCGAGTCGCGTGCACAGATTGGCAAGCGTTGCGCTGTCGGTAATCAAGGGGTGAATGTGCATGGTTTCGTGCATATAGCGTGATTGTGAGAGGGGGAAGCGCTTCGCGCGCCCCGCGATGCCGGAAACGAGATCTTCTCCAAAAACGACATCGATTTACCGCTAAGGTCTATTTTGTCCGACCGGATCAGGGCCCGTCGGGGTCACAACGCTTGACAAGCGCCGGGCGCCCGCGCGAAGCGCTGCGCTCGCAAATCCCACGTGAAAGTTGATCCGTCACCATGATGCACGCCTATCGCACCCACAATTGCGGCCAGCTCCGGGCCCAGGACGTCGGGTCCCAGGTTCGCCTGTCGGGCTGGGTGCATCGCAAGCGCGATCATGGCAACCTGCTGTTCGTCGACCTGCGCGACCATTATGGACTGACGCAGATCGTCACCGACATCGAGTCCGAGGCCTTCAAGCAGCTCGAGCGCCTTCGTGTGGAATCGGTGGTGACGATCACCGGTGACGTCGTCGCCCGGTCGGGCGACGCGGTGAACGCTAACCTGGCGACCGGGGAGATCGAGATCCGCGCGCGTGAGGTTTCGGTCCAGTCGAATGCCCAGGAACTGCCGCTGCCGGTGGCGGGCGAGGCCGATTATCCCGAGGATATCCGCCTGCGTTACCGTTTCCTCGATCTGCGGCGCGAGCGCATCCATGCGAATATCGTCCTGCGTTCGAACGTCATCGCGTCGATCCGCCAGCGCATGATCGGCCAGGGCTTCACCGAATATCAGACCCCGATCCTGACCGCTTCGAGCCCCGAGGGCGCGCGCGACTATCTGGTGCCGAGCCGCGTCCACCCCGGCAAGTTCTATGCGCTTCCGCAGGCGCCGCAGATGTTCAAGCAGCTGTTGATGGTGGCGGGCTTCGATCGCTACTTCCAGATCGCACCCTGCTTCCGCGACGAAGACGCCCGCGCCGATCGCTCGCCGGGCGAGTTCTACCAGCTCGATTTCGAGATGAGCTTCGTTACCCAGGAAGATGTGTTCGCTGCGATCGAGCCGGTGCTGCACGGCGTGTTCGAGGAATTCGCCAAGGACCGCGCGGTCACCCCCGCGCCGTTCCCGCGCATCGCCTATCGCGACTCGATGCTGCGCTACGGCTCGGACAAGCCCGACCTGCGCAATCCGCTCCAGATCACCGACGTCACCGAGCATTTCGTCGGTTCGGGTTTCGGCCTGTTCTCGCGGATCGTCGAGGGCGGCGGTGTCGTCCGCGCGATTCCGGCGCCCGGCGCCGGTGCCAAGAGCCGCAAATTCTTCGACGACATGAACGACTGGGCGCGCTCGCAGGGGCATGCCGGTCTCGGTTACATCAACATCAAGGCCGGCGAACCCGGCGGCCCGATCGCCAAGAACCATGGCGAGGAAGCGACCGCGAAGCTGATTGCGGCGCTCGGCCTCGGCCCCGATGACGGGGTCTTCTTCGCCGCCGGCAAGGAATTGCCGACGGCCAAGCTGGCCGGCGCGGCGCGCACCCGGGTGGGCGAGGAACTCGGGCTGATCGAGCAGGGCGTGTTCAAGTTCTGCTGGGTCGTCGATTTCCCGATGTACGAATATGACGAGGAGACCAAGAAGGTCGACTTCAGCCACAATCCCTTCTCGATGCCGCAGGGCGAGATGGAAGCGCTGGAGACGATGGATCCGCTCGATATCCTCGCCTACCAGTATGACATCGTCTGCAACGGCGTCGAGCTGTCCTCGGGCGCGATCCGGAACCACAAGCTCGACGTGATGTACAAGGCGTTCGAAATCGCCGGCTACACCAAGGAGCAGGTCGACGAGAACTTCACGGGCATGATCAACGCGTTCAAATACGGCGCGCCGCCGCATGGCGGCTCGGCGCCGGGCATCGACCGCATCGTCATGCTGCTGGCCGACGAGCCGCCATGCGGCTCGGGGCTATCGCCGCGCGCTTCTTCGGCAGGGGTAGGACGGCGGCGATGCGGGCCGCTTCCGCGCGGCTCATCCGTGACGCATCATGATGAAAATAGCGCATCGCCCCGGCATTGGCGCCATAGGTGCCGATTCCGGTTTCAGCGACGTTGAGATACACCTCCATGATCCGCTTCTTCGGCCATAGAAGCTCGATCAGCACCGTGAACCAGGCCTCGAACAGCTTTCGCACATAGCCGCCATTCTGCCAGAGGAAGGCGTTCTTCGCGGTCTGCTGACTGATGGTCGAGCCGCCGCGGATACGCCGGTCGCCCTCGAGGTTGCTCGCCATGGCCTTTTGGATCGCTTTGAAATCAAAGCCGTGATGCGAGCAGAAATTGCCGTCTTCGGCGGCGATTGCCGCCAGCGCCATGTTGGGCGACATGTCTTCGATCGACATCCAGTCCTTGCTGATTCCGCGTCCGTCAGCGGCGTTGGCCAGCATCGTGACCGTGATCGGCGGCGGGACGAAGCGATAAATGCCGACCCACAGCAGCGAGCCGACCACGAAGTAGAGGATCACGCGGCCGGCCCAGCGGAGCGCGCGGCGTGTAAAGCTGGTGCGAGTCATGCAGCGCGATTATCAGCGGTCGGCGCGAACGATAAGCCCACTTTCGGTGGGGATCAGACTGAGACGGGCCCTTTCCAGACCCCGGAGGCCTGCGGCCCTCACAATCTTCTCCGGTTTGGGGCGCCTGCTCTGCGGCACCCGCTCGATCCAGAGCAGCACAGGGCAAGTGCCGATGGTCGCCGTAACCGGCTTGTCGCGCGGAATGACCGTCGCTCTGAAGCCATGGCTATGGGCGAGGCGCTTGTAACCCAGGGCGAACACGGGCTCTTCGCGCTGCGCCGCCCGGGATTTGCTGCCGTCGTCCAGCCGCCAGCCCGAAGCGGCGAAAACCTGGGTCTGCGGGCAGGCCGTGACGATCCGCGAAATCCGCTTGGCCCCGAGCTGCCATCCGCTTCCCAGCCCGTTGATCGTGGCGGAGACGAGAACCGACAGGACTGCAACCACCGCCAACCCCATCATCCACATCTTCCGATTGGCGATTTTCACGCCCGCTGTCGCCATCAGCGCCGTGACCAGGACCGCGATGTCGGCGGAGTTGCTCGTCGTGATCAGTCGCCGCTGGGTATCGATCTGGGCGATAGCGACCATGGCGGCGATCAGGGCGCCACCGATTACGACCGCGAAGCCCGTGTCGCCGCGATCCCAGTCTTTCCGGCCGAGATAGGCGCCCGCCAGTGCGACGGGATTCTGAATGATCGTGCCGACCAGCAGCGCGAGCAGGATTGCGCCCGCCGACTCATGGCCCATCTCGATCCAGTTCTGGTAGAGATCGAAGTTGGCGTTCCAGGCATCGGCTTGCCACGAAATGATGGCGATCACGGCCGCGACCGACAGCGCCATCGCGACGGCGATGGACCGCGCCCAGCGCTTGAAGCCGCGGGCGATGGCGCTGAGGATCGTCGCCATCGCGACGATGCCGCCAAACAGCGCACCGCCATAATCGAGCGTCATCGCGGCGATCGTGGCGGGCATCGCGACGATCAGCAAAGAGATGTCGGTCTTGCTGCGATAGTCCCTGTCGGCAAAGATGATGTGCCGGGCGAGAAGTATCTGGATGGCGAAGGCCGCGAGCTGCCAGAAGTCGCCGCGGAACACGCCGAAGGCGCGGGCAGTGGCGGGAGCCGACAGCATCAGAAGCAGGAAGATCGTGTAGAAAGGGGTCTGCTCGGGCAGCCTCTTCGAGAAGCACCGCACCGCGAACACCAGAGCGGCGACGGCGGGGAGGGCGGAGATGAGCCGTCCGAGCGGGATGGAATTGATTCCGACCATCGCAAGCAGGGTTGCCCAGCCGTCGAAGATCGGCGGACGGATATCCAGAATCCAGCGTTCCTCGATCAGCCGCCTGAGCCCACGCGAACTATCCGCCAAATAAATGGTCCAGTGATCGTCGAGAGTCGCGCCGCCCAGCAGTGCGCAGGCGGCCAAGGCCGTGATGATAATCGCCAGCGCGACCGCAGCCGTC
>Ga0209231_1000523_pt1 | contig 20897 bp, 22 predicted proteins | sample Deesub45470m_DNA_FD_188086 | JGI IMG/M metagenome (GOLD analysis project Ga0209231, IMG submission 188086) | Deep subsurface microbial communities from North Pacific Ocean - 450_OLKR46/470m Metagenome (SPAdes) (version 2) | ecosystem: Environmental > Terrestrial > Deep subsurface > Unclassified ... | reverse complement strand
CGCTGACATATTTGCGGCCGAGCTTGCCGCTGTGGAACGCGACACGGCCTTCGGCCAGCGCGAACAGCGTGTGATCCTTGCCGATGCCGACATTGCGGCCAGGATAGACCTTGGTGCCGCGCTGGCGAATGATGATGTTGCCGCCGATGACGATTTCGCCACCGAACTTCTTCACGCCGAGGCGGCGGCCTGCCGAATCGCGACCATTGCGCGAAGAGCCGCCTGCTTTCTTATGTGCCATCTCAAACTACTCCGTTGGCTCTTCGATCAGGCTTCGGCAGCTGCCGGCGTTTCCGCCTTGGCCTTCGCCGGTGCCTTATTCGCCTTGGCTTCGCCGCCAATCGACAGGATCTTCAGGATCGTGTGCTGCTGGCGATGGCCATTCCGGCGACGATAATTGTGACGACGGCGCTTCTTGAAGATGATGACCTTGTCGGCCTTCGCCTGGGCGATGATCTCGGCCGAAACGGTCAGTCCCGCGACGTCCTTGAGCTCGGCGCCTTCGCCGGCCAGCAGAATGTCGTCGAGCGACACAGTCGAACCCGCGTCACCCGCGATCTTTTCGACGACGATCTTGTCTCCCGCGGCAACGCGATACTGCTTGCCGCCCGTGCGCACGATAGCGAACATGGCCCTCATCACTTCTTCAAACTGTTAGCGTAAACGCGACAGCCGATGGCCATCAACCCCACGCGGGAAAGCGGCTCGCTAAAGGGGCAACGCCGGAAAGTCAACCTTTATGGCCGGGGCTTCCGGCCAAAAATATCGGCCTTCGATCGCGCCGAATGCCGATGACGGCGGTCCGGCGGCGAATCGGCGTCATCCTATTGGCGATGCTCGCGTCGTAGCTGGTAGCGACCCTCGGTATAGCCATCGAACAGGCCGGTGATCGCCGGATGATCGACCAGTTCGTCGCTCTCGTCGTGAACCAGGTTCTGCTGGCTGACATAGGCGATGTAGCTGCTGTCGCTGTTTTCCGCGAACAGATGGTAGAATGGCTGCTCTTTCGAAGGACGCATGTCCTCCGGAATCGCCTGATACCATTCCTCGCTATTGGCGAAGACCGGATCGACGTCGAACACCACGCCGCGGAACTCGAACATCCGATGGCGTACGACATCCCCGATCGAAAAACGGGCATGGGCAACGCTCGGGGAGATAATTCCCTGATGCAGGGCGCCGGCTACGGCCGGGATGGAAACGCTCTTCTCAATCACAGGGCTAATGTAGGGAAGTCGCCGTCACTTGCAAGTGACGCTTGGCAAACGCGAATCCGTCCGCTAAGGCCCCGCCCCTATCGACTGGCAAGCGGCTCCACAGTCTCTTGCTCGCTCCTCTGCGGAGAGGTGCCGGAGTGGTCGATCGGGGCGGTCTCGAAAACCGTTGTGCCCGCAAGGGTACCGTGGGTTCGAATCCCACCCTCTCCGCCATTTCCTTCTCCGGGCGAACCGCCTGCCGGCAGCACCGGGCACCACCCGCCGGAAAGACGTTCAGCGGTCGGTCAGGCCGACGGCTTGCCCATTTCGGCCGCGAGATCCTTCTCCGTGCCCGACCGGCCTTCTCGATCAGACGCGCTGGCGACACGGTTCCTGCCGCCGATCTTCGCGGCATAGAGCGCGGCGTCGGCCCGGATCAGCAAGTCCCTGAAACTGATCGACCGCGCGGGGAAGGTCGCGATGCCGATGCTGATCGTCACCGCATGGCCCAGATCGGATATCTCCGAATCGGCGACGACGGCCCTGACTCTCTCCGCCAGCGCAACGGTGCCATCGGGGGTCTCGGTGCACAAAAGCGCGAACTCCTCGCCGCCATACCGGAAGACCTGGTCACTCTCGCGCTTCTCCGCGGCGATCATCCTCGCCACCTCGCGAATCACGCCATCGCCGACGACATGGCCATGGCTGTCGTTGATCGCCTTGAAATGATCGATGTCGATCATCAACAAGCTGATCCGGCGATCGAAGCGCGCGGCCGCCTGCAGCATGACCGGCCCCTGGCTATCGAATTCGCCGCGATCCTGCAGGCCGGTGAGCGCATCCTTGCCCACCTGCTCGACGAGAATCTCGTAGCGGTGCCGGTAGGTCAGCCGGTCGAACACGTCGACCGCGCCGCGCGCCCGCACGGGCAATGTCGAACGCTCTACATGCCGCAGGTAGAAGGCCAGCGCCGCCGCGAAGAAAGCCGCCGCACCGATCTTGGCGATCCAGCCGCCGTAAAAGGCCGCCGCGGGCACACCGGTCAGGATGTGGAGGCCCGCCCAAAAGGCCGCCTGGTCGAAGCTGAGGACGATCGCCAGACTGATGAAAATCAGCAGAAAGCTGTTGCGAACGACCTTGCCGAGTCGCTCGTACAGAATGATCATGGCGATCAGGTCGATGTAGAGCACCACTGTGCCCCACACCATGAGCAGGCCCATCTGATCGACGAAGCCCAGGTCCGGATTATAGCCCGGCAGGTTGGCAGGACTGCTCGACAGCCGCAGGATCAGGCCGAGCACGATCATCAGGACATTGCCGGACAGCAGCCCGTAGATCGGCTGCCGCATCGCCTCGGCATCCTCCTTGATGTAGAGCAGCAGAAACATCGCCAACTTTCCGGTGAACATCACCGTCGAACCTGGCGAGATCAGACCGAAGGGCAGTTCGATGAAGAAGGTCGCCGCCAGATAGGTCTCGAGAAAATGCATCGTCCCGAGCAGGCAGAAGAAGACCCCCAGGCCGACGCTGTGCCGGGCCCGGAAGACGGTCCCCATGAGGGCGAAATACATGATGCCCTGCACGAGCAAGGCCGAAAAACCAAACATGCCGCGACCAACCCTCTGCGATGAAAACCAGGTCCATTTCTCGCCTTCCATCGGGCCTTAGCCTGTCGTCGATAATTGTGCCATGAAGGTAGCGGTGAAACGATAGGGGCCGCGGCCGGCGACCTGCCGGATTGCGGGCCATGAAGAGAGCGAAGGCCCGAATGAGCCAGCATGACGCCGATACACCGTCGTCAGTGCGCCGCGCCCGGCATGGGGGGTCCCGTCATGGACGCCGCTGAAGCCATTCACGACGCGCTGCGCGCGGCCCTGCGATCGGGCGAACTCCCCGCGCGACGATCCCGGCTCGGCCTTGACGATGCCGATATCTCGGCGCCCGCGCTGATCGACCTGTTCCATTCGCAGGTGGTCAGTCGCCAGCTCGATCGCACCGCGCGCAAGCTGCAGGCACGCGGCGAGGGCTTCTACACGATCGGAAGTTCGGGCCATGAGGGCAATGCCGCAATCGCCGCCGCCACGCGCGTGGGCGACATCGCCTTCCTCCACTATCGCGACGCCGCCTTCCAGATTCACCGGTCGAAGCAACTCCCCGGCCAGACCCCGGTGTGGGACATGCTGCTCAGCTTCGCGGCTTCGTCGGACGATCCGATCTCGGGGGGACGCCATAAGGTGCTGGGATCGAGGGCGCTCAACATCCCGCCGCAGACCAGCACGATCGCTTCGCACCTGCCGAAGGCGGTCGGCACCGCTTTCAGCATCGGTATCGCCGCGAAGATTGGTCTGGAGGACCGCCCGCTGGCGCCCGATTCGATCGTCCTGTGCAGCTTCGGCGACGCGTCGGCAAATCACTCCACCACCCAAGGTGCGATCAACACTGCAAGCTGGGCCGCCTATCAGGGCATCCCGATGCCGATCGTCTTCGCGTGCGAGGACAATGGTATCGGCATCTCCACCCGCACCCCATCGGGCTGGATCGGCGCCTCTTTCCGCAATCGCCCGGCGCTGGCCTATCTGCGCTGTGACGGGCTCGACCTGCTCGATACGCTCCGCACGGCGCGCCAGGCGGCCGCCATTGCCCGGGACAAGCGCAAGCCGGTGTTCCTGCATATGGGCTGCACCCGGCTCTACGGCCATGCCGGATCGGACGTGCAGTCGACCTATCTCGCACGCACCGAGATCGCCCAGAACGATGCCCGCGATCCGCTGCTGCACGGGGCCGCTCTGCTCGCTGATCTCGGACTCCTGCGCCCCGACCAGATTCTCGCTATCTACGACGAAACTGGGGAAATCGTCGCCCGCGCCGCCGAAGAGGCGATCCAGCGGCCCAAGCTCACGACTCCAGCGCAGGTCATGGCCAGCATTCTTCCGCCGGCTCGCACGATCGCCGCCGCCAACCTGCCCTCTCCCGAGCGACGCGCCGCTACCTTCGGCAGCGACGGCGCCCAGATGGACAAGCCGCAGCATATGGCGCGGCTGCTGAGCTGGACACTCGCCGATCTCATGCTGGCATGGCCGCAGATCGTCGTCGCAGGCGAAGATGTCGGCCCCAAAGGCGGGGTCTATAACGTCACCGCCAAGCTGCATCAGCGCTTCGGCCCCGCGCGGGTGATCAACACCTTGCTCGACGAACAGAGCATCCTCGGACTCGGCATCGGCTTCGGCCATAACGACATGCTGGCGATCACCGAGATCCAGTTCCTCGCCTATGTCCACAATGCCGAGGATCAGTTGCGCGGCGAAGCAGCCACCCTCCCCTTCTTCTCCGACGGCCAGTTCGCCAACCCCATGATCGTCCGGATCGCCGGGCTCGGCTATCAGAAGGGCTTCGGCGGCCATTTCCACAACGACAACAGCCTTGCCGTCTTTCGCGACATTCCCGGCCTGATCATCGCCTGCCCGTCCAACGGCCGCGACGCCGTCGCGATGCTCCGCGAATGCGTAAGGCTGGCGCTGGAAGAGCGTCGGGTAGTAATTTTCGTCGAGCCGATCGCACTCTACATGACCCGCGATCTCCACACCGAGGGCGATGGACTATGGACGAGCGTCTATGAAGCCCCCGGCAGCGATGCTCCGCTCCGGATCGGTCAGGTCGGCCGGCATGGCGACGGCACCGACCTCGCGATCGTCAGCTATGCCAATGGCTATTATCTGTCACGCCAGGCGCAGAAGCTCCTGGCGGACGACCATGGCGTCGATGCCCGCGCTGTCGATCTGCGCTGGCTGGCACCGCTCGATTCGGCGGCGATTCTCGCGGAGGTCGGCGATGCCCGCCATGTCCTGATCGTCGACGAATGCCGCATCACCGGATCGCAAAGCGAGGCGCTAATGGCGATGTTCGCCGAACGAGCACCCGACCTGCCAGTCAGCCGGATCGCCGCCGAGGACAGCTTCATCGCGCTGGGCCGCGCCGCGACATTGACTCTGCCAAGCCGCGATTCGATCGTCGACGCCGCGTTGGAGGCCGTCCGTGGCAAAGATTAAGGCGGTCGTGATCTGCCCGGGCCGCGGCACCTATAACAAGGGCGAGCTTGGCTATCTCCATCGTTTCCACGGCGATCGACGCGCACTGATCGAGCGCTTCGACCGGCAGCGCACCGAACTTGGGCAGCCGACCCTGTCCGATCTGGACGGTGCCTCGGCCTATTCGTCGGCCGTCCATGGCCGGGGCGACAATGCCTCCGGGCTGATCTTCGCTTGTTCCTATGCCGATTATCTGGCGCTCGACCGGGACCGCTTCGACATCGTCGCGGTTACCGGCAATTCGATGGGCTGGTACAGCGCACTTGCCTGCGGCGGGGCTCTCGACGCCGATCATGGCTTCGAACTTGTGAACGCCATGGGCGCCCATATGCAGCGGGATGGCATCGGCGGGCAGATCGTCCATACACTGCTCGACGAGGACTGGCGGGCGATCCCCGGCCGGCGGGAAAGCTTCATGGCGTTGGCCGATGCCATTCCCGATCTCCATATTTCGATCGAACTGGGCGGGATGATCGTCTTCGCGGGCAGCGATGAGGCGCTCGAGGCCCTCGGCGAGCAGCTTCCGGTCGGGCCTGGCGGCTTTCCGATGCGGCTGCAGAACCATGCCGCCTTTCACTCGCCCCTCCTCGAAGCCATATCCGACCATGCGCGGCGAACGCTTCCGCTCGCGTGGTTCGGGTTGCCGACGGTCCCGCTGATCGACGGCCGCGGCCATATCTGGCGCCCGCACGCCAGCGATCCCGCAGCGCTGTGGGACTATACGCTCGGTCATCAGATTACCCGCTGCTACGACTTCACCGGGGCGATCCGGGTGGCGGTGCGCGAGTTCGCGCCCGACTGCCTGATCGTGCTCGGCCCCGGTGAAACGCTGGGCGGCGCGGTGATCCAGTCGCTGCTTGCGATCGGGTGGCGCGGCTGGGGCTCGAAATCTACATATATGGCAGCGCAGGGCGATACGCCGTTCGTCCTGTCATTGGGACGTGCGGACCAACGCGGTCGGGTCATCTGCGGCTGATTGCAGGGCGATGGAGACATCGCCGCAACCGGACCGAAATCGCCATCTGCGGATCCGGCGGCCGGCTCAGCTCCGGTCAAGGGCCGCGAGCAATTCGGCCATCCGCGCGATGAACCAGTCGGCGGAAAGACTGTCGATCAGCAGACGCTGCGCGCGCGCGGCGATCTCGACGCGCGCGACCTCATCGGAGAGGAAGGGTGCGCAGACCGCCTCCAGATCGGCATAGTCCCAGGCGACGGGAACATAGGTCTCGCCCGGTACGAACAGATCGGGTGCGGTGAGAACATGGCCCATATCAGGTTTGACGAGCAGGCAACCCGACAGAACGGCCTCGAAATCGCGCCAGCACAGTTCGCCATAGCCGAAGGGGCTGACGCAGATCCGGGCCGTGCGCATCTCTTGATAATAGGCATCTTGCGGTACGCGCGCGCGCGGCACCGCAACAGACCAGCGTTCGGGTAGCGCCTCCAGCGCCGCAACGGCCGGCGCACGCAAGCCATAGAGCCAGTCGTCGGGCGCCGCATAGGCACGGCTGCAGATGTCGACCCTGCGGTCGGCCTCTGGCGGATAGGCATCCAATGCGACGATCTTGTCGTCGAGCGCGATGTTCCAGCCAAGATACAGCCGATCGAGCAGCGCCGGGTCGACGCCGCCGGCTTCGGGGATGATGTCGTCCGCGAAGGACCGGCCGGCGGTGTGCGCGACATGGTCGGTCAGGTTGCTCTTGCCGATGAAGCGCCGCGCATAATCGGCGGGGTCGCGGAAGCGGTGCTTCTTCACATAGAGATCGCATAATCCGAGCAGGCGTGGCCACAGAATGCCGCTGTCGTCGTCGCCGTCGAAATAGACGAGCTTCGTGCGCGATGTCGCCAGCGCCGCCGCAAAACGCTCGACGATCGCCACGGCTTCGTCGGGCGGGCGACGGAACGACAGCTTCAGGCCGACGCTGTCATATCCGGCGAAAATGCCACCGCCCCGAGCGAGCGCGACATCGAGCGGCAACCAGTCGACCGCGAGGCCGAGATCATGTCGCAGGCGCGACCGATGCCGCCAGATCGGCGCGAATTGCTGTTCGCTGGTATATTCGCGGTCGTCGCTGATCAGCAGCATGCGGCGCGGCGGCGACCGGAACCCAGCGCCGATCGCCGCCCGCCACCCGCCGACCCGCCGTGCGGCGACGGTGCGTGCCGCCGGCCATCCTATGCTCACCGAACCGCCCGGCGATAGGCGGCCAGCGCCTGCGCCACCACCTGATCCATATTATAGTAGCGATAGGTGGCGAGCCGGCCGACGAAGATCACGTCGGGCCGGGCATCGGCCATCGCCTCATAACGCTTGTAGAGCGCCTGATTCTCGGGCCGGGGCACCGGATAATAGGGATCGCCCTCGGCGCTGGGATATTCATAGCTGATGCTGGTGCGTGACGCCGCCTGCCCGGTCAGATGCCTGTACTCGGTAACGCGGGTGTAGGGCACGTCCTCGGCCGGATAGTTGACCACGCCGACCGGCTGGAAGCGGTCGACGTCGTGCGTCTCATGACGGAAGCGCAGCGACCGATAGGGCAACCGGCCGTGGACATGATCGAAATATTCATCGATCGGCCCGGTATAGACGAGGCGGCGACAGGCCACCCTGTCGCGCACCTCGGCGAAATCCACCCCGGTCAATACCGATATGCGCGGATGATCGAGCATGCGTTCGAACATCGCGGTATACCCGTCGGCAGGCATCGCCTGGAAGTTATCGGTAAAATAGCGGTCGTCGGTGTTGGTGCGGACCGGCACCCGCGCGGTCACCGATCGGTCTAGTTCGGACGGGTCGAGCCCCCATTGCTTGCGGGTATAGCCGCGAAAGAAGGTCTCGTAGAGATCGCGACCGACCCGCGTGACAACGACATCCTCCGACGTGCGGATCGGATCGACCGGTTCGGCCCGCGCTTGCAGGAAAGCCTCGGCCGCAGCTTCGTCCGCCAGATCGGCATCGTAGAGCCGGTTCAGGGTCGTTCGGTTGATCGGCATCGGCACCTGCATCGCACCGAGATCGGCGAGGACGCGGTGCTCATAGGGGCGCCATTGGGTGAAGCGCGACAGATAGGCGACCACATCATCGGCGTTGCTATGGAAGATGTGCGGGCCGTAGCGGTGGACAAGGATGCCCGCCGCATCGCGCTCGTCGAAGGCGTTTCCCCCGACATGCGGTCGTCGGTCGACGACCAGCACCTCCAGCCCGGCGTCTTCCGCAAAGCGTTCGGCCATCACCGCACCAGCGAAACCCGCCCCGGCCACCAGCATGTCGAACCGACGGCCGTCGAGTTCGGCGACGCCGCCGAGCCGCTTCACCGACCGGTGTTCCGCTTCCATAGAGCGATGCCGTAGATGATCAGCGCGACCCCTGCGAACAGGAACCACTGCACCGCGTAGCTGATATGATTGTTGGGGATGGTCTCGATCGAAGGCGGTACGCTGGCAGACAGGCCCGGCATGCCCCCGTCAAGAACGAGCAGCAGCGGCACCACCGGCGTCTCACCGAAAATACGCTTCGCCAGCACATCGTCCGGCACGAGCAGGCCACGCCCCTCGATCCGCTGGCCGATCGCGGGCAGCACAGGTTTGACGTTGATAGCGCTCAGCCCGAGATCGGCCATGATCATCCGCCCGTCGATCAGCGCGCAGCCGACGATGTTGCGAAAGCCGGTCCGCCCCGAAGCGTCGGTGCCACCGATCACGGTTACCGTCGTCGCGATCCGGCACTGCACATGGGCATGGCGGAAAGCGACTCCATCAGGCTGCAGTCCAGGGGGAATGCCATAGAGATCGGGCGCGTTGCGCGACGCCTGATAGCTGGCGAGCAGCGCATCCTTCCAATGGGCGCGCCGAATCTGCCAGAGACCGAGCGCCACCATCATCGCGAGGGCGAGGGCGACGACCAGCGTCGGCAACAGGGGCACGCGTCGCATCAATCGGGCCTCACGATTCGGCCCTCGCGCGCGGCGTTCTTATATTCGAGCGCGAGCAGGAGGCCCTTGGCGATCCGCAGCAGCCCGATGGTGAGCAGCAGCGTCAGCGGAAGCCACAGCAGCAGATGGACGACCAGGGGCGGCGACCATTTGAGTTCCACGAGGATCGCCAGCAGGCTGACGAGGGCACCGACGATCAGGATCAGGAAGGCCGCCGCACCATCGCCGACGTTGAACGCGCGATAGTCGAGATCGCAGCCCCTGCAGCGATCGGCGAAGCTCAGGAAGTTCGTGAACAGGCCGGGCGCCCCGCAGCGCGGACACAGGCCGCGCAGCGCGGTTTCGATGGGGGTGGGTGGCGTCACGATCTGTTCGGTCATCGGTGATCCTTCCCGTCCAACAAAAAGAAAAGGCGCGGCAGCAGGTCCCCCCGCCGCCGCGCCCTATCATGGTCGCAGTCGCCCGGCGTCAGCCGTGGACCGGCGCGCCCCAGCCGCCCCAGACATAGACGACGACGAAGAGGAACAGCCACACCACATCGACGAAGTGCCAATACCATGCGGCAGCTTCGAAGCCGAAATGCTGCTGCGGGGTGAAATCGCCCTTATAGGTGCGGATGAGGCAAACGATCAGGAAGATCGTGCCGATCAGCACGTGGAAGCCGTGGAAGCCGGTCGCCATGAAGAAGGCGGCGCCGTAGTTGCTGCCCTTGAAGGGGAATGGCGCGTGCATGTACTCGTAGGCCTGCACGCTCGTGAAAACCGCGCCGAGGATGATCGTCAGCCACAGGCCCTTCTTCAGGCCGTCGCGATCGCCATGCAGCAACGCATGGTGCGCCCACGTCACCGTCGTGCCCGAGCAGAGCAGCAGCAGCGTGTTGAGCAGCGGCAGGTGGAAGGCGTCGATCACTTCCAGGCCCTTGGGCGGCCAGATGCCCGGAGCATGGGTGATGCTGTTCGGGCCCTCGATGAGCGTGAACACGCCGTCCTTGAAGTCGAGCGCGACGGGAAAGAGCGAGAAATCGAACCACGCCCAGAACCAGCCGACGAAGAACATCACTTCGGACGCGATGAACAGGATCATGCCGTAGCGCAGGTGAAGCTGCACGACCGGGGTGTGATCGCCGGCATGCGCCTCGCGAATGACATCCGACCACCACGAGAACATGGTGAAGAGAACGCCGAGCAGTCCGGCGAAAAAGACATAGCCGCCAAAGGCCGCCTTGTGCATCCACATGACGCCGCCCGAGGCCATTACCAGCGCCGACATCGAACCGATGAACGGCCAGATGCTCGGCGGTAGGATATGATAATCGTGGCTCTTAGCTCCGGCCATTTTCCGTGCCCCTGATGGTCTGTTGAAAGTCCCTTAACCGCCCGCCCGTTCGGAATCCACAGCGGATTTGTCCGGGAAGAAGGTGTAGGAGAGAGTGATTTCATTGTACCCGCCGGCTTCCTTGTCCTTCAGGATGGCGGGGTCGACATAGTAGATCACCGGCATGCGGATCGTCTCGCCGGGCTTCAGTGTCTGGCTCGTGAAACAGAAGCACTGGATCTTGGTGAAGTAGGCGCCCGCCAGTTCCGGCGTTACGTTGAAGCTCGCGGTCCCCGTAATCGGCTGATCGCTGAGATTGGTCGCCGTGAAGAAGGCCATCTGGCGCGCGCCGATAGCCACGCGGGCGACGGTCTTCTCCGGGGCAAAGCGCCAGGGCAAGGACGGCGAGACATTGGCGTCGAACCGCACATTGATGATCTTCCCGATCACCGCACCCGGCGCGATGCCGGTTTCACTGCGCATCGTGGTGCCGCCGAAGCCGGTCGCCTGGCAAAACATCCGATAGAGCGGGACCGCCGCGTAGCCGAGCGCCAGCATGGCGCAGGCGATCGCGATCGCCATCACCCCGACGCGCAGATTGCGGTCCTGCTGCTGGGGAGGAATGGCGTGGTTCACAGCATCTTCGCGATCGAGATCCCGTAGAACAGGACCACGAGCCCACCCAGGATCAGTGCGGTAACGAGCGCGCGCGACTTCTGCCGGCGGCGGATTTCGGTCTGTTCTTCGGGGGTAAAGGTCATGCGAGCAGCACCTTGTCTGCGACCAGCAGGCCGAAGATGATGAAAAGATAGAAGATCGAGAAGGCAAACAAGCGACGTTCGGCCTTCATCTTCGCAGGATCGCTCTCACGGCTGAAGCCGACCTGGGCGGACAGCAGCAGGAAGATACCGGACAGCAGGCTCGCGCCAATACCGTAGATCGCTCCCGTCAGTCCCATAGCCCAGGGCGCCACGGCGGCGATCGCCATCGGCACGGTATAGAGCAGGACCTGGATGCGGGTCGCACGCTGGCCGACCACGGCGGGCATCATCGGCACCCCGGCGCGGGCGTAATCCGAATTGATGAACAGGGCGAGCGCCCAGAAGTGCGGCGGCGTCCACAGGAACACCAGTGCGAACAGCAGGACGGGCAGCATGTCGACGCGACCGGTGGCCGCGGCCCAGCCGATCAGCGCCGGAAAAGCGCCGGCGGCGCCGCCGATGACGATGTTCTGCGGCGTCCGGCGCTTGAGCCAGACGGTATAGACGACGACATAGAAGAGGATCGAGACCGCAAGGATAGCGGCTGCCAGCACGTTGAGCGCAAGCCCCATCAGCAGCACCGAGAAGCTGCCAAGGCCAACGCCGAAGTGCAGCGCCGTCTGCCTGTCCATGCGACCGGCGGGCAGCGGGCGGTTCGCCGTCCGCGCCATCATCGTATCGAGATCGGCTTCATACCACTGGTTGAGCGCGCCCGCCGCGCCCGCGCCCAGCGCGATGCACAGCACGGCGGTGAAGCCGAGCACCGGGTGGATCGACTGCGGCGCCACAAGCAGCCCGCACAGGCCGGTGAACACCACGAGGGTGAGCACGCGCGGCTTGGTCAGCGCGAGGAAATCGCGCCAGTCGGCCGAAACGACCGTTGCTGCAGGGTAAGCCTTACTCGCCATGGCAATCATCGCATTCCTAATGAAACCGCCGCTCGGACGAGGTCGTCGAAGCGGCGGCCCATGTCATCATTGGTACCGTCGATCAGTGGCTGTGATCGTCACCGATGTGCGGCAGCTGCTCGAACTGGTGGTACGGCGGCGGGCTCGACAGCGTCCATTCGAGCGTCGTTGCGCCTTCGCCCCAGTAATTCCCCTCCGCCTTCTTGCCGGCAAACAGCGACCAGAAGATGTTGATGAAGAAGAAGATCATCGAGAAGGCCATGATTTCATAGCCGTGGGTCGCCAGCGAGTTCCACTTCGAGAAGGCATCCGGATAGTCCGGGATACGACGGGGCATACCGTCGAGGCCGAGGAAGTGCATCGGGAAGAACAGCACGTTCACGCCGATGAAGAACAGCCAGAAGTGCACCTGGCCCAGGAACTCGTTGTACATCCGGCCCGACATCTTGCCGAACCAGTAGTAGAAGGCGGCGAACAGCGAGAACACCGCACCCAGCGAGAGCACATAGTGGAAGTGCGCGACCACATAATAGGTGTCGTGCATATAGTTATCGACGCCGCCGTTCGCGAGAACGACGCCCGTGACGCCGCCCACGGTGAAGAGCAGGACGAAACCGATTGCCCAGAGCATGGGCGTCTTGAAGCTCATCGAGCCGCCCCACATCGTCGCGACCCACGAGAAGATCTTGATGCCGGTGGGGACCGCGATGACCATCGTCGCGGCGGTGAAGTACATCTTGGTGTCGACCGACATGCCGGTGGTGAACATGTGGTGCGCCCACACGACAAAGCCGACGACGCCGATTGCGACCATGGCGTAGGCCATGCCGAGATAACCGAACACGGGCTTCTTCGAGAAGGTCGAGATGATCTGGCTGACGATGCCGAAGCCCGGCAGGATCATGATGTACACTTCGGGGTGACCGAAGAACCAGAACAGATGCTGATAGAGCACCGGATCGCCGCCGCCCGACGCATCATAGAAGGTCGTGCCGAAGTTGCGGTCGGTCAGCAGCATGGTGATCGCGGCAGCGAGCACCGGCAGCGACAGCAGCAGCAGGAAGGCGGTGACGAGAACCGACCAGACGAACAGCGGCATCTTGTGCAGGGTCATGCCCGGCGCGCGCATGTTGAAGATCGTGGTGATGAAGTTGACGGCGCCGAGAATCGACGAGGCACCTGCGATGTGGAGCGAGAGGATCGCCATGTCGACCGACGGACCGGCCGAGCCGCTGGTCGAAAGCGGAGCATAGACCGTCCAGCCGGTGCCCGCGCCGTTACCGGTGCCGCCCGAGAAGAAGGACGAACCGAGCAGCAGGGCGAACGCAGGGATGAGCAGCCAGAAGCTGATATTGTTCATCCGCGGGAAGGCCATGTCCGGCGCGCCGATCATGATCGGGACGAACCAGTTGCCGAAGCCGCCGATGATCGCCGGCATGACCATGAAGAACACCATGATCAGGCCGTGTGCGGTGATCAGGACGTTCCACATATGCAGCGCGGTATCGAAGTCGGGCGCGCCGCCCATCAACGTGGTCCAGGTCTGCAGATACTGGATGCCCGGCTGGGCGAGCTCGGCGCGCATCAGACCCGAAATCGCGCCGCCGACGATGCCGGCGATGATCGCGAAGATCAGGTAGAGGGTGCCGATGTCCTTGTGGTTGGTGGACATGAACCAGCGCTGGAAGAACGCGGGCTTGTGATCGGTATCATGATGGCCGTGGTCATCATGCGCATGGAAGTGCGAAGCGGTTGCGGTGGTATCGCTCATGATATCGGGCCTTAGTTCTGCGCGGTCGCAGGCTGGGACGTGACGGGCGCGGCCGGCGCGGCGGTGCCGGGCACTGCCGCATCAGTCGCCGGAGCGGCGGTCGCAGCTTCGGGAGCGGCGGCCGGGGCTGCAGCGGCAGGCGCCGCCTCACCCGGCAGCTGGCCGCCCTTCGAGCGGATCCACTCTGCGAACTTCTCCTTCGAGACGACCTCGACCGCGATCGGCATATAGCCATGACGCGCGCCGCACAGTTCCGAGCACTGGCCGTAATAGAGGCCTTCGCGCTCCGCCTTGAACCAGGTTTCGTTCAGGCGGCCGGGGACGGCGTCCATCTTGGTCCAGAAGGCGGGGACCGCCCAGCTGTGGATGACGTCGTTCGAAGTGACGATGATCTTCACCACCGCATTGACCGGAACGACGACGCGCTCGTCGACGGCCAGCATGCGGGGCTCGCCGCGCTTCTTGGCTTCGGCGTCGGGCAGCATGTTCGAAACGAGTTCGAAATCGCCGTTATCCGGATACTGATAGGTCCAGTACCACTGGTTGCCGATCACCTTGATCGTCAGGTCGGGCTTCGGCTGCGCATATTGATGCGCGAGCAGCCGGATCGACGGAACGGCGATCACGAGCAGGATGAGGACCGGGGCGAGGGTCCAGATGATTTCGATCAGCGTGTTGTGCGACGTCTTCGACGCGACCGGGTTCGCCTTGGCGCGATAGCGAATCATCACATAGGCGAGCAGGAGCAGAACGAAGATCGAGATGATCGTGATGATCGGCATCAGCAGCACGTTGTGCATCCACTGTGCATCTTCACCGAGCTTCGTGACCTGCGGCTGAATCTTGAACCCGCCGGCGATCGGCTGGCCGATTTCCGCTTCGGGAGCGCGATGCTCGAAGGCCGATACGGCCGGAGCCGCAGCCGGAGCGTCCGCCGCTGCGGGAGCCGCAACAGCAGGCGCCGTCGCAGCCGGAGCGGCTTCCTGAGCCTGGACCGCCAACGGAATGGCCGCCAGCGAGAGCGCCATCATGATTGTCTTCAACGTCTTCATCTTACCCCCGTAAGCGCGGTGTTTCCGCGCCTGCCTGTTATCGGGCCCTACGAATTCGAGCGCCTTATAGGCGCGCCACGCTCGTGCCTCAAGCACCGCTTGGCTTCGAATGCAAGCGGTTGAAGCGAATATATCATCTCTCTATCTGGGCTCCTGCTGCACAGCGGCAGCATGAAACGGGATCCAGATGATGACGGATGAACAGGTACTCGCCGAATTTCGGGCAGCGGAAGCGCTGCTGGAGGGCCATTTCATCCTGTCCTCGGGTTTGCGCAGCTCGCGCTATCTGCAATGCGCCCGGGTTCTGATGAATCCCGCGCGGGCGGCGCGGCTGGCCGAAGCCCTCGCCTTCAAGATTCCCGACAAGGTGAAGATCCAGCTCGGCGCGGTCGTCGCGCCGGCAATGGGCGGCGTGATCGCCGGCCATGAGATGGGCCGCGCGCTCGGGCTCGACGCGATGTTCGTCGAGCGGCCCGACGGTGTCTTTCATCTGCGCCGCGGCTTCCGGCTCGATCCCGGGCAGAAGGTTCTGCTGATGGAGGACGTCGTCACCACCGGCCTGTCCTCACGCGAAGCCATCAAGGCCGTCGAGGAGGCCGGCGGCGAAGTCATCGCCGCCGCGTCCCTCGTCGATCGCTCGAACGGCAAGGCCGATCTCGGCGTGCCCTTCTATCCGCTGATTCGCCTCGAAGTGCCGACCTACGAGCCCGATGCGCTCCCGCCAGAGCTTGCTGCAATTCCCGCGATCAAGCCCGGCAGCCGTGCGGCGGTCGCAGCGTGAGCAGGATCCGCCTCGGGGTCAATATCGACCATGTCGCCACAATCCGGAACGCCCGGGGCGGTCTCGCACCCGATCCTGTGCGCGCTGCCCAGATCGCCAGCGAAGCCGGCGCCGACGGCATCACGGCGCATCTGCGGGAAGACCGCCGGCACATCATCGACGACGATATCGGCCGGCTGATCGACACCATCGCGCTGCCGATCAACATGGAAATGGCCGCGACCGAAGAAATGCTGGCGATCGCCCTCAAGCATCGCCCGCACGCCGCCTGCATCGTTCCCGAGCGGCGCGAGGAGGTGACGACCGAGGGCGGCCTCAACGCCGCGGGCCAGCACAATCATCTGAAGCCGCTGATCAGCCGCCTCCGCGATGCCGGCATCCGCGTCAGCCTGTTCATCGAGCCCGATCCCCGCCAGATCGAGGCGGCGGTGTCGCTCGGCGTGCCGGTGGTCGAATTCCACACCGGCCGCTACGCGCACAGCGAAGGCGAGGCACTGACGATCGAGCTCGCGCGGATCGCCGATGCGGCGGCGCTCGCCGTCAAGAACGGAATCGAGCCCCATGCCGGCCATGGACTGACCTTCGACAATGTCACGCCGATCGCCGCCATTCCGCAGATCGCCGAACTCAACATCGGCCACTTCCTGATCGGCGAAGCGATCTTCGACGGACTGGCGCCGGTGGTGCGCCGGATGCGGCAGCTGATGGACGAGGCGAGGTGATCGTCGGCATCGGCTCCGACCTTTGCAATATCGAGCGAATCCAGAATTCGCTCGACCGCTTCGGCGAGCGCTTCATCAACCGGGTCTTCACCGACATCGAACGCGTCAAGTCCGAGCGCCGAACGCTCACCCGCGCCGGGACCTATGCGAAGCGATTCGCCGCGAAGGAGGCATTCTCCAAGGCGGTGGGCACCGGCTTCAAGGCCGGTGTCTTCATGAAGGATATCGGCGTCGCCAACCTACCCAGTGGCGCGCCCACGCTGGTTTTGACCGGCGGCGCCAAGGCAAGGCTTGACGCGCTGACCCCGCCGGGCCACGCGGTGGACGTACATTTGACGATGACGGACGATCATCCCTGGGCGCAGGCGTTCGTGATTCTGTATGCGCGCCCGCTGTAAGGAGGGGGTCGCGTGAGCGATCAGCCGAGTAACGATATGGACAATGCGAGTGACGCACCCGTCGCGCCGACCGAGGCGACGGTGAAGGCCCCCAAGCCGGGTACCGACTGGTGGGCTGAAGCGCGGGGGATTTTCTGGCTGATCCTCGCGGTCCTCGGTTTCCACAGCTTCATCGCCAAACCCTTCTACATTCCCTCCGAATCGATGATGCCGACGCTGATCACCGGCGATCGCCTCGTCGTGACCAAATATCCCTATGGCTGGTCCTATGTGTCACCCAGCTTCCACGTCCTGCCTTTCATCAAGGGCCGTTTGCTCGGCCGCCTGCCGGAACGGGGCGACATCGTCATCCTCAAGCCGCCCCAGACGGATACCGATTTCATCAAGCGGGTCATCGGCCTGCCGGGCGATCGTCTCGAGGTGCGCGGTGGAGTCGTCGTCCTGAACGGCGTACCGGTGCGCCGCACGCCCGAAGCCCCGGCGATGATCCCGGTCGATGCCAATGTTCCCTGCCAACAGCCCGACGTGATCCGCTTCCGCATCACCGGCCCCGACGGCAAGCTCTATTGCGCGCTGCCGCGCTTCCGCGAGACGCTACCCAATGGGCGCAGCTACGACACGATCGACCTCGGCTATATGCCGGAAATCGATGATTATCCGGCGATCACCATCCCCGCGGATCATATCTTCGTGATGGGCGACAATCGCGACCAGTCTGCCGACAGCCGCGTCCCCGCCTATCGCAACGGCCTCGACGGCCCCGTACCGTTCGAGAATATCGGCGGCCGCGCCGAGTTCATCACCTTCTCGCTCGACGGCACCACCAAGCTGTGGAATCCGCTGAGCTGGATCACCGCGCTGCGCGGCGGCCGGGCCGGCACCAGCCTTCACCCGCAACAGACCCGCTGATTTCAGGAGCGCGCGGCGACCGGCTCGCCGCGCGCCGTTCCTTACATGAGGCGATGGGGCGCACTCACGAGTGCGCGCACTCTTTCCCGCCGCCATCGCACGTCATCCTGACCTCGGTTCAGGATCCACCAAGCCGCCGGGCCAGGTCGGGAGGATTCCGGCGGGCCGACGTGACACGAACCTTGTCGCTCCAACTTTGCCGGCCGGTGGATGCTGAAACACGTTCGATGGCTGATAACGCCTGACCTCAGGGGCTCACGCCCGCCTCGTCCCACACAAAAGAAAGGGGCCGCATCGCTGCGGCCCCATCCTCTCTTATTCCGTAATGCCGACGCGGCTACATACCGCCATGGCCCGGCGGCATTGCGCCGCCGCCACCCATGCCGAAGCCCTGCGGAGGCAGGATTTCGTGGATCGTGACATCGAAAATTACCAGCGCGTCGCCCGGAATCTTGCCGGGGACGCCGACCGGACCGAAGCCGAGTTCGGGCTTCATCCAGAAACGATATTTGGAACCTGCGTTCATTTGCTGAAGACCTTCGGTCCAGCCCGGGATCATGCCCTGGAGCGGCATCGGCTGCGGACCGCCATGACGCGCGCTCGAATCGAACACGTCGCCATTGGCCAGCCGGCCCTCATATTCGATGAGCGCGATGTCGTTCGCCGTCACCTTGGGGCCATGGCCTTCGCGCAGGACTTCATATTGAAGGCCCGACGGGGTCTCGACGACATCGCCGCCGCGGTTCTTGTCGAGGAACTCGGTCGGCGTCATCGCCATGGCCACCTGCTTCGAGGTGCCCACATAGGCCGCGCCAATGCCGATGACGACCACCGCCGCAATACCGAGCCAGAGCTTGGTCAGCGAACCCTTCGTGATCGGACGAAGGGGGACGGCGGTTACTTCGGACATAGGCGAGTCGCTCTTTCTGACCGTGATGAAACTACCGTCGCCAGGCGAAGGCCGGGCGGCGGGCACACCGGATATTGCTTACCGGACGCCGTCGCGCTCCATCCGCTTGCGCTCCAGCTTGCGGGCGCGGCGGATTGCAGCGGCGCGCTCGCGGGCGCGCTTCTCGGACGGCTTCTCGTAATGACGACGCAGCTTCATCTCGCGGTACACGCCCTCGCGCTGCAGCTTCTTCTTGAGCGCGCGAAGAGCCTGATCGACATTATTGTCGCGAACGATGATCTGCATAAAAACCCAATTCTCCAGTCATTGCGGAGCGAGCCATCCACGCCGCCGATCCGACGGTGTCTTCAGCTACAACGCAAAACAGCGTGTCGTCGCGAAAACCCTTTTCGCGCCGTGAACTGTCGCCCCTACCAACCGAGCTCCGATTCTTCAAGCATTAGACGAATTTTTTCCGCTGCACCCCCAGCAGCTTCGCGGTATGACGAGTCATGACAAGGTTCACCGTCAACGGCCAGCCGATCCATTACCGGATGGACGCCACCACCCCGCTGCTGTGGGCCCTGCGGGACGCGTCCAACCTCACGGGCACGAAATATGGCTGCGGAGCTGGGCTTTGCGGCGCCTGCACGGTCCATATCGATGGGCAATCGGCGCGATCGTGCCAGGTGCCGATCGGTTCGATCGAGGGCAGTTTCGTGACCACGATCGAGGCGCTTTCGCGCGATCGCGGACACCCCGTCCAGCAGGCCTGGGTCGCCGAGAACCTGCCGCAATGCGGCTATTGCCAGTCCGGGATGATCATGGCAGCGGCAGCGCTGCTCGACAAGAATCACAATCCGAGCGATGAGGACATCGACGCCGCGATGACCAACATCTGTCGCTGCGGCACCTATCCGCGCATCCGGCGGGCGATTCGCCGTGCCGGCCGGGTTCTCGCTGGCAGCGAGACGATCGCCGCCGCCCCGCCGCCCGGCATCGACCCCGCCGACGCGGCCCGCGCCGTCCCAGCGCTCGATGCGAAGCCGGGCCGGTGAACCCGGCGATTCTTTCTGATTGCTGACAATGAAGTTCAGCCGCCGCTCAGTCGCTACGGCGGATAAGGGGACAAGGGCGGCATCATGCCACCCGCGTGGAGAGTATTCCGATGCGTAACCTTTCGAGGACCATGATCGGGCTGGCGCTGGGGGCGGCAACCATCCTCCCGACCGTTGCGCAAGCCCAGGACCGCGGTCGTGACATCGGCGCCCTGATGAACGGCAACAGTGAGACCCGGCGCCAGGCGATGCAGCAGGCGCGCCAAGCGAACCGTGCGGTCGAGCGCCCCGCTCCCATGCCACCGCGCGCAAGCGCCGCTCCCAATTCGGGCGGCCGCGCGTCCGGTGGCGATCGCAGTTGGAATCGCGGCGACGCTGCAACCATGCCCCAGCGCGATCGGAATCGGGGCGGCGACGCGGCCGCGCAGCCCCAGCGCACCTGGAACCGGGGCGGCGCGTCCGTCGGGACGCCCCAGCCGGGCCAGGAACGACCCGTTCCGGCTGTGGTTGCGGGCAACGGCGACACCAGGCAGCGCAGCTGGGATCGCGGTGGCAACCGGAACGATCGCATCGACCCAAGCAACCGTGTCGATCGTAGCGACCGTGACAGGAATCGCGACCGGGACCGGGACGGCGTCGGCAATGATCGCGGCAATGACCGCAATCAGCGCTGGAGCAGCGATCGCCGCGACTGGAATCGCGACGGTCAGGGCGTGAACCGCGACACCCGTGGCTGGGACCGTAACGACCGCAACGATCGGAACTGGAATCGCGATCGCGACAACCGGAACTGGGGCGATCGCAACGGTCGCGGCAATGACCGGTGGAACAGCAACTGGCGCAATGATCGCCGCTATGACTGGCGCAGTTATCGCAGTCACAACCGCGGGATCTATCGCCTGCCTCGCTATGCCGCACCGCGGGGCTACAGCTATCAGCGCTGGTATCCGGGCTATCGTTGGAACTCGTTCTTCTACAGTTCCAGCTACTGGATCTCGGATCCCTGGTCCTATCGTCTGCCGCCTGCCTATGGCGACTATCGCTGGGTCCGCTACTATGACGACGCAGTGCTGGTCGATCTTCGCAGCGGCGAGATCGTCGACATCATCTACTCGTTCTTC
>Ga0209231_1000522_pt1 | contig 20899 bp, 23 predicted proteins | sample Deesub45470m_DNA_FD_188086 | JGI IMG/M metagenome (GOLD analysis project Ga0209231, IMG submission 188086) | Deep subsurface microbial communities from North Pacific Ocean - 450_OLKR46/470m Metagenome (SPAdes) (version 2) | ecosystem: Environmental > Terrestrial > Deep subsurface > Unclassified ... | reverse complement strand
GTCCTGCCGCGTTTCGACGCAGTCCTCGAGGTCGATTTCCCAGAAGCCGCGCGCACCCGCCGCCGATGGCGGGCAGCCTGCCGGTCATGATCGGCGACGACCTGACGGACGAATCTGCTTTACAGGTCGCCCACGACATGGGGGGCTTCGGCATCCTCGTCGGCGCCCCGAGGGAAACCGCGGCGCGCTACGGACTCACCGACGTTGGATCGGTGCGCCACTGGCTGTGGGAGGCGGCGATATGACCGCGACGCTCGATCTCTGGCCGATCGGCAATTGCCAGGCGTCGGCACTCATCGATCGCGCGGGCCGCTTCGTCTGGGCGTGCGTGCCGCGGGTCGACGGCGATCCGGTGTTTTGCTCGCTGCTCGACGACAATCCGCCATCGGCGGCGGGTGCGCGCGGCTTCTGGGAAATCGACCTCGAGGACTGCGTCGAAACGCGGCAGGACTATATCCGCAACACGCCGATCCTGGTGACCCATCACATCGATTCCGCCGGAAACGCGATCGAGGTGATCGATTTCTGCCCGCGCTTCTTTCGCCATGCCCGGATGTATCGGCCGGTGGCCTATGCCCGCATCGTCCGCCCGACGGCAGGCAGCCCGCGGATCCGCATCCGGCTGCGGCCGTCGTTCGACTGGGGCGGCGGCGACCCGGAACGGACGCGTGGGTCGAACCACATCCGCTACCTGCTCAACGAGATGACCCTGCGGCTATCGACGTCGGCCCCGATCGGCTGGATCGAAAGCGAACGGCTGTTCCGGGTCGAACGGCCGTTGCACTTCTTCCTCGGCCCCGACGAAAGCTTCGTCGGGGATATCGGCGATACGCTCGACACGATGCTCGAACATACCGTGCAGGAATGGCGCAAATGGGTGCGCGCGCTCGCCACCCCGGTCGAATGGCAGGATGCGGTGATCCGCTCGGCGATCACCCTGAAGCTTTGCCAGCATGAGGAGACGGGCGCGATCGTCGCGGCGCTGACCACTTCGATCCCCGAGCATGCCGGGTCGCAGCGCAATTGGGATTATCGCTACTGCTGGATCCGCGACGCCTATTATACCGTCCAGGCGCTCAACCGGCTTGGCGCGCTCGATGTGCTGGAAAGCTATCTCGAATATCTCCGTAACATCGTCGACAATTCGAAGGGCGGGCATATCCAGCCGCTCTACGGCGTCGGCGGCGAAGCGACCCTGGTCGAGGGCTTCGCGCCGTCGCTCAACGGCTATCGCGGAATGGGCCCGGTCCGCATCGGCAACCAGGCCTATGAGCAGGTCCAGCACGATGCCTATGGCCAGATCATCCTGTCCAACGCGCAGGCCTTTTTCGACCGGCGGCTCTACCGCATGGCGGGGGAAGACGATTTCCGCGCGCTGGAAAAGGTCGGCGAGCGGGCTTGGCAGGTCCATGACAAGCCCGATGCGGGCTTGTGGGAACTGCGCACCAAGAGCCATGTCCACACCTATTCGGTGGCGATGTGCTGGGCCGCCTGCGACCGGCTCGCCAATGCCGCAGAGGCGTTGGGCCTGAGCGAGCGGGTCGGCTTCTGGCGCGAACGCGCCGACGTCATCCGCGCCCGGATCGAAGCCGAAGCCTGGCGCGAGGAGACCCAGCGCATCTCCGCCACCTTCGGCGGCGACGATCTCGACGCCAGCTTGATCCAGCTGCTCGACCTGCGCTTCGTCAAGCCCGACGACGCGCGGTTCCAGGGCACGCTGCGCGCCGTCGAGGACGGGTTGCGACGCGGGTCGCACATGCTGCGCTACGCGACCGAAGATGACTTCGGTCTGCCCCACACGGCATTCAACGTTTGCACCTTCTGGCTGATTGAAGCGTTGTGGCTGACCGGACGGACCGACGACGCAAGGGAGTTGTTCGAAGAAATGTTGTCCCGCCGTACCCCCGCCGGGCTGTTGTCGGAAGATATCGATCCGGCGACGGGCGAACTGTGGGGCAATTACCCGCAAACCTATTCGCTGGTCGGAATGATCAACTGCGCTGCGCTGCTCAGCAAGCCGTGGAATGCGGTCCGATGAGCAGGCTCGTCATCGTCTCCAACCGCGTGCAGCCGCCGATCGGCGAGGGCGGTAACGGCAGCCAGGGCGGCCTTGCGGTCGCACTGTCGGCCGCCCTGCGCGAATCGAGCGGCATCTGGTTCGGATGGTCGGGCGAGACCACCGAACAGTTCAGCGGCCACATCAACTTCCAGCGGAATTTCGGCGTCACCACCGCGACGATCGACCTGGAAGAGCAGGACGTCGACGAATATTATAATGGCTATGCCAACCGGACCCTGTGGCCGCTGTTCCATTATCGGATGGACCTGGCCGAGTATGAAAGCGGGTTCGCCGAAGGGTATGAACGGGTCAACCAGCGCTTCGCCGAGACGCTGGAGCCGCTGATCGAGCCCGACGACCTCGTCTGGGTCCATGATTATCACATGTTCCCGCTCGGCCAGTATCTGCGCGACCGGGGTATCGCCAACCGGATCGGTTTCTTCCTGCACATTCCGTGGCCGCCTTACCGGCTGCTGTTGTCGCTGCCGAACCATCGCCAACTGGTCGAAACCCTGTTCGCCTACGATGTGGTCGGATTTCAGACCATCGACTCGCTCGAAAGCTTCCGCGACTATGTCCGGCAGGCGATGGGCGGCAGCATCGCCGAGGATGGGCGGATCACCGTCGGCGATCGTTCGGTGATGGCGATCCATTGCCCGATCGGAATCGACACCGAAAATTTCGTCGAGGCGACCCAGTCGACCGCCGCGCGCTATGCCCATTACCGGATGCGGCAAAGCTCGAACGGACGCGACATGATCATCGGCGTCGACCGGCTCGATTATTCGAAGGGCCTGCAGGAGCGCTTCCTGGGCTATGAACGCCTGCTCCAGCAGAAAGAGAATATCCATGGCGAGGTGTTCCTGCTGCAGATCGCCCCGCCGTCGCGCGGCGACGTGCAGAGCTATCAGGAAATCCGCGCCTCGCTCGACGCGCTGTCGGGGCGGATCAACGGCGCCTATGCCGACGTCGAATGGGTGCCGATCCGCTATGTGAATCGCGGCTATGCGCGGGACCGGCTGGCCGGCATCTACCGCGCCGCCAAGGTCGGGCTGGTGACGCCGCTGCGCGACGGGATGAACCTGGTCGCGAAGGAATATATCGCGGCGCAGGATCCCGAAGATCCCGGTGTGCTGGTGCTTTCGCGCTTCGCCGGCGCGGCCGAACAGCTCAAGGATGCGCTGCTGATCAACCCGTACAGCGCCGAGGAGATCGCCGACGCGATCGAACGGGCACTGGCGATGCCGCTCGACGAGCGCAAGGCTCGTTGGCGCGCCTGCATGGACAATGTCGTGGCAGAGGATGTGATGTGGTGGCAACGCAACTTCACCGAGGCGCTGGAGCGCGTCAGCCAGTCCGCCTGACCCAGGCTCCGGGATTTTCCGCCGCGTCGGATTGACGGCGCGGTGCCGGGCTGCGCATCGTCGCGCGATGACCTTGCTCAAGACCTGGACGATCCAGCGCGCCGCCGGCATCGGCACCGTGGCGGGCCTCATCGCCGTGATGCTCTGGCCCGCCTACGGGATCTGGCCGCACCTGCTCGAACTGCCTTTCATCGCGGCGCTCGCAGTCGCCAGCCTGTGCGGCGGGTCGATCCTGTGGATCACCCTGCAGGACATCGCCGGCAACCGCGGGCGGGGCAACCGGGTGGTGCCGATCCGCGTGTTCGACGTGATCCTCGCGCTGGTGCTGACAGTGCCCTGCGTCCTCGAATTGCGGCGCATCCTGCCGGATAGCTTCATCGGCTGGGGCAGTTTCTAGCCTCGGTCTTGACCTGCAGCCCTGGCTTTCCTAGCTGGGCTTCGCGAGGCCACGTCCTCCCCCGCAGCCTTGCGGGCTTATGTCCGGGACGGCCCGGCAGCTCTTGCAAGGGAGGCTGCCATGGCCTGGATATTCCTGATCGTCGCCGGTGGACTGGAGGTCGTCTGGGCCTTCTTCATGAAGCAGTCGGAAGGCTTCACGCGCCCCGTGCCGGCCGCCATCACCATCGTCACGATGATCGCCAGCTTCACCCTCCTGTCCCTGTCGATGCGGTCGCTGCCGCTCGGCACCGCCTATATGATCTGGACCGGCATCGGCGCGGTCGGCGCGTTCCTGGTCGGGGTGCTGGTGCTGGGCGAGCAGGCGAACGCGATGCGGATCGGCGCGGCGCTGCTGATCGTCAGCGGGCTGGTGTTGATGAAGCTGGCGCCACAGGGATGACGGCGGTCCTCGTCAGTTGACCGGTGCCCGCCGCCGATAGCTCAGCGCCTCGGCGATATGGATGCGGTTCACCGCGTCCGATCCCGCGAGATCGGCGATCGTCCGGCTGACTTTCAACACCCGGTGATAGCCGCGCGCCGACAGCCGCATCGCTTCGGCCGCCTGGGCCAGAAGCTTGCGGCCGGCATCGTCGGGGGTGGCGACCGCGTCGAGGAGTTCGCCTTCGGCCTCTGCGTTGGTGCGGACGCCGTGGGCGGCATAACGATCGGTCTGGATCGCGCGGGCCTGGGCGACGCGGGCGGCGACTTCCGCGGAGCCTTCGGCGGGTGGCGGCAGGACGAGGTCGGCGGCGCTGACCGCGGCGACCTCGACATGGAGGTCGATGCGGTCGAGCAGCGGGCCCGACAGCTTGGTCTGATAATCCACCGCGCATTTCGGTGCGCGCGAGCAGGCGAGCGCCGCGTCGCCGAGGTGGCCGCAGCGACACGGGTTCATCGCCGCGACCAGCTGAACCCGCGCCGGGAAGGTGACATGCGCATTGGCGCGCGCGATCGAGATCTTGCCGGTCTCGAGCGGCTGGCGCAGCGAATCGAGCACGGTGCGCTGGAACTCGGGCAGTTCGTCGAGGAACAGCACGCCGAGATGGGCGAGGCTGACCTCGCCGGGGCGGACCTTGAGGCCGCCGCCAACCAGCGCGGCCATCGACGCCGAATGGTGCGGGCTGCGAAACGGGCGGGCGCGGATCAGCCGGCCGTCCTGCAATTCTCCCGCGACCGATGCGACCATCGACACTTCGAGCGCCTCCGGCATTATGTAGCAATTGCACCAAGGCCGATGCCTTTGCCTCTATATGCGGTGACAACCGCCGGGGGTTCCGGTGATTAGTCCGGTTCTAATCAGTATCTTTTGGGTTTTCGTGCGCCTTGGTGCCGCGCATCAGATTGATCCATGCATTTATGATGGGCGGCTTATCAAGCCAACCTGTGAAGCGCTCATTTTCTTCGATGCTTGTGCCGAAAACATCAACCGCTTGCAGCTTGACGTAAAGGCTAATCCAAAGCTTTTCCCGCCTATCCAGCGCTTGGATTTCAGCGGCTTCAAGCGAAAAGTCCTTGAAGGAGCCAATCGATATTTCCTCCTCCGACTGCGCGGCAATATCAGCTCGAAAAGTCGTGTTAGCAGGGATCAAATGGGATTTCCTGAAGGACTTCGTGCTACTCAGGAAGAAAGTTATTTCGGCCTCACAGCCTACGTGTCTTGCTGGCGATTGGCCGGAGTTCTTGATCACACAATTTGTGACGAGCGCGCCATCGGGCGTGTAGCCTATCTTGGCACTCACTCCTCCCAAATAACATCGAACCTGAGCTTCACCGAGCCGCTGAGTAATCCTGTTGGCTTCACGGGTTTCAGCCACGGCCTCTCTGGCAGCGTTGGCTCCAGATTCAGTGTGGTCGGCAGCCTTTTTCGCCCATCTAGCAGCCAGCCAAGCGGCGACAAGTGTGCCACCTCCAATCGCGATGGCCGCCAACCCAGCAACGAAGGTCAAAAGCGCCCACCGTGCAGATTCAGCAGCGGCATCTGCGGCTTTCCATTGGGCGCAAAGATCGGACTGGCGGTCCTCTGCTCCGGAATCGCAGCCGCTATCTGGGGTCGGGGCGCTTGGCGGCTTTTCGATGGCCGTAGCAATGCGCTCCAGTTTTTCGGCTATCTGTTTTTGGGTTGCGCGCTCTTGGGTGCGATTGCGCCCATCTTCCTTTGGGGAAGCACCTATTAAAGCTAATCCGAAAGCTGCACAGAGCGCGACCCTATAGCCTCTAAACATTGGAGCAAGAACGCAGCCGTAAAGCCGCCCCGGCTGATCTTGTTATTGAGATTGCGTTCGTTCTCTGTGACGCCAATCGACGCCAACTTTTCCGCAAGCTGTGCATAAGTGACCCCCCGTCGCTTCAACTCACCCTTAAGCAAATTCTTGGCGCGAGTCTCATACTCGACATTCACGGGGTCGGACTTAGCAACCATAATGGATCAATCCTAAAAATATCATCGTAAATGATGATATACACCATTGACAACGGTTACATCAACCATCATATCCAGTGCACAACATCACCGGATACGATGACATGCAGCACTTTCTCCTTTCCTCCGCAGCCCGCTCGCTCAGCCTTAAGGCTGTGTTCCGCATGGGTGAGGATGCTGCCTATGAGACGTTCAAGCGCCTGCGTTGGGCTGAGACGGACGGCGAAGCGGTTTGCCCGAAGTGCGGCTGCGTCGAAACCTACGACATTTCGACCCGCCGCCGGTTCAAGTGCGTTGCCTGCTATGCTCAGTTCTCGGTGACGAGCGGCACCATCTTCGCCTCGCGTAAGATGAGCTACACCGACCTGCTCGCTGCGATCGTGATCTTCGTGAACGGTGCCAAGGGCATTTCGGCTCTGCAAATGAGCCGCGATCTGGATTGTCAGTACAAGACGGCATTCGTCCTTTCGCACAAGCTGCGCGAGGCGATGGCTCGCGAGAACATGGGCGCGCAGATCGGCGGCGTTGTCGAAGTGGATGGCGCTTACTTCGGTGGCTACAGCAAGCCCGCTAACGAGAAGTCGGACCGCAAGGATCGCCGCCTTCTGGAGAACCAGACCGGCAAGCGTCAGGTCGTCGTAGTTGCCCGCTCGCGCGGTGGCCGCACCCTGTCTTTCGTGGCCAAGAGCGAAGCGCAGGGCGTTCCGTTCATTCGCTCCGTTGTCGCCAACGGAGCGACCGTCCACGCCGACGAAGGCACTGCCTGGGACGCTCTGCACGCATCCTACGACACGGGCCGGGTCAATCACTCGTTCCGCTACATGGACAAGGGTGTCTGCACTAATCAGGCGGAAAGCTACTTCTCGCGCCTGCGCCGCATGGAAGTCGGCACGCACCACCACATCGCGGGTCCGTACCTTGCCAGCTACGCTAACGAAGCTTCGTTCCGCGAAGATAACCGCCGGGCGTCGAATGGCACGCAGGCTGTGCTGGTGGGTTCGCTGGCGCTGGCATCGAGTCAGTCGCGCCGGTTTGCTGGGTATTGGCAACGGGGGTCATAAAGGATTGTTTATATCCTTATCATAGCCGCCAGCCCCTTATTTTGCGGGGGAACGCATCGTGAATATCGCCACAATCGCCCTGAGAGGCCTCCTACAGCATCAGGTGCTAGAAGACCCGTCCGGGGTGGCGGACACGGCAAAACGCGCTCAGGGGGCCGCTTTTGCGCATCACGCTTGTCATTTTGGAGGTGTTGTAGTAAACACAAAATGGGCCAGCAGAGATTCGTAGTCTCTGCCAGCCCTTTTGGAAGTACCAACTGCTCCGAAGGAACTGTTGGCGGTGTGATCACAGGCGAAGTTTATAAGCTTTCGTGACCGTGTCGTCAACATCCTTCGGAGCCTTAGAGCCCGAAGGAGCGCGACAATGAGCGGCTAAGCTTCACAAGCCATAACGGCTAAACATATTCCTTATTGAACAAAACCAACTTGCGAGCGGCCCAAGCGGCGCGGGAAGCTTCATTGCGACCTCGCCACAAACACGACCGTAAAGCAAACTGTTGAGGCGCGCCTTGGCGTCCTCGGCATCGGTGGCTTGCAACTCCAATGCATAGCGCTCGCCGCCGTGTTGATAGTTTATAAGGAACGATTTCATATCTACTCCGATTATAGAAAGAACTTTAATTATGACTTACTGGATTTATCGCGACCGGGCCAATCAGTGGCGCTGGCAGCTTGTTGCGGCAAACAACAAGATCATCTCCGACAGCGGCGAGGGTTACTATAACCGTGCCGACTGCATCCACGGCATCAATCTGAATGCCGGATCGAACGGCGCTCCCATCAAGGACCGCTAACAAGAGACTGCACGGGCGGCTGTGCGATAGCCGCCCAATCACCGCTCAATCTCCCACAACTGATACAGACCCGCACCCTCCACAGACCGTACAAGCCCCTTATCGCGCTTGTCGCGTAGCGCCCCGCCGACACGCCTCGTCATCAGCCGCAGCAGCTTCATATCCATTGCCATGCCACGCTCTAGGATAAGCTGAGAGGCTATGTCGCGGGATGCCAGCGGTTCACGCGCATTGCGGAGGATGCCCAGCACAAGGCGGCTCATCTGCCCGCGCTTGCTCCAATCTTCGGGCGGCTGAAACAGCCTAGGCGGGATCGCTTCGGGCACAACGTCGGGCGCTACGATCTGCAACGTCGCGTCCAGATGCTCGATATCCCGCACCAGTTGCGCGACCCGGTTGTGAATGTTCGCCAGTTCGCCGGCCAGCTCTGCCCGTTTCTTGACGAGGCCCGTCACCATGTAATCGGTCATGCTGCACTGTATCATTGCATACCGTGATGTTCATCTGTATGCTTGGTGCAATTGCTACATAATGCCGAGCGCCTCGGCCGGCGTCAGGTCCGGCAGGATCCCGGGCAGACACGACGCCATCAGCGATTTGCCCGATCCCGGAGGGCCGCTCATCAGCAGATTATGGCCGCCCGCCGCCGCGATTTCCAGCGCGCGCTTGGCGGCTTCCTGGCCCTTCACCTGCTTCAGATCCGCGATCGGCACGACGGCGTCGGCGGTGCCGGGAACGGGCGGGGCCAGCGGTGCGCCGCCTTTGAAATGGCCGATCAGCGAGAGAAGGTCGGGCGCGGCGATCACCTCGATCGTCCCGGCCCAAGCGGCTTCCGATCCCTGCACCGCCGGACAGACGAGCCCGAGATCACGTTCGGATGCATGCAGCGCGGCGAGCAATACGCCCGGGGTCGGGGCGACCCGCCCGTCCAGCCCCAGTTCCCCGACCACGACATAGGCCGACAGCGTCTCGGCATCGATCACCCCCATCGCGCCGAGCAGGCCGAGCGCAATCGGCAGATCGTAATGCGAGCCCTCTTTCGGGAGGTCGGCCGGGGAGAGATTCACCGTGATCCGCTTGGGTGGCAGCGCCAGCCCGATCGCGGACAATGCAGCGCGCACCCGCTCGCGGCTTTCGGCCACGGCCTTGTCGGGCAGGCCGACCACGACGAAGGCCGGCATGCCGGGCGCTATCTGAACCTGCACCTCGACCGCACGGGCCTCCAGCCCGAGAAACGCGACCGTCGCGACATGCGAAACCATCAAACAGCCCCCGATGTTCGCGGCCTGTTCTATTCACACTGTTCGCAAATGCCAATGGCGGGATCGTCCCGGCGCGAGGTGTCGCGCCGGGCGTGCCCTTATTGGCCGATCAGATCGACCGTGCCGCTGTCGAAGGTCGAGATGCGCACCCAGCCGAGTTGTGTCGGTGGTACGCCGCCGAGATCGACCGGAAACTGCTTCCAGCTGCCGGGCGGCAGCGGTTCGGGCGCGGTAAAGGTCATCGACTGCGTGTTGGTCGCTGCCAGGGGGAGACCCTTGGCATCGTTCGAACCCCATTCGATCTTCGCCTTAACCCCGGTCAGCCGCGCCGCCGAGGGGTTGCCGAAGTCGAGGGTGACCCGCGAACCATTGGCATAGGGCTCGATATTGGCAATCGCGACCGCGATTCGGCCCATGTCGCTGTCGATCATGCTGTAGCCGGTGGCGCCGGGCTTCAGGGTGATGACCTGATGGGCGCCGATGGTCTGTTCGACCTTGGCGAGCCGATCCTCGAGGCCCTTCACCTTGTCGTCGGTCTTCGACCCACAGGCGCTGAGCGCGGGCAACAGCAGAAGCGCACAGAAAATGGAGCGCCGCATATCGATCTCCTTCAAGAAACTCGTCGCCGTTCCGAACGCCCATGAAACGAAAAGGAGCCATCGGCCGAAACGATTTGCGATGAGGTGGTCAGAGGCTTTCGATGATCGTCGCATTGGCCTGGCGGCGGCTGGCACACAGGTTTGATGCTGGTGACGATATCGGATAGGCACGGCACTGGTCGAACAGCCTCACGGGACTTAGCGGCCCACGAAAGAGGAAGGAAAACCGAGACCGGCGATTGACTCGCCCGGCCCTTTTCCCTAAGCGCGCTCCCGATATGTGGCTGCCGCACGTTCGGCGGCCCCTTTTGTTTTGAAGTTGAGGCACAGACAATGAAGCGCACTTTTCAGCCGAGCAACCTGGTCCGCAAGCGGCGCCATGGCTTCCGTTCGCGCAGCGCCACCCCCGGTGGCCGCAAGGTGTTGGCCGCTCGCCGTTCGCGCGGCCGCAAGAAGCTGTCGGCCTGAGCGGGACTCCCTACGCGGTGCTTGAGCGCCGCGCGGATTTTCTCGCGGCCAATGGCGGCCGACGGGCTCCCATGCCCGGTTTCGTGCTGCTGGTCCGGCCTCGGGGCGATGACGATCCGGTCATGCGCCTCGGCATTACCGTTACCAAGAAGATCGGAAATGCGGTCGTTCGCAACCGCATGAAACGGCGTTTCCGCGCTCTGGCGCGTGAGCTGTTTCCGACGACGGGAATCACCGGCGCCGATCATGTGCTGATCGGCCGTGCCGGCGGGGTGGAGCGCGATTTCGATCAGCTCCGCACCGAATTGATCAAGGCGCTCGGCAAGACGGCGCGATGATCGGGCGGCTGATTATATTGCTCGCCAGGGCCTGGCAAATGGGCCCGTCTCTGGTTCTTCCCCCGACCTGTCGCTATGCGCCGAGCTGTTCGGCCTATACGATCGAGGCCGTCTCGCGCTATGGCGCGCTCAAAGGCGGGTGGCTTGGGCTCCGCCGGATCTGTCGGTGTCACCCCTGGGGTGGCTCCGGTCTGGATCCGGTGCCCTGATCATCCCCCCGATCACCTAAGAGAATTCCGGGAGTTTTTGGTGGAAAACCAGCGCAACATGATCCTCGCGATCGTCCTGTCAGCGCTCGTCCTGTTCGGATGGCAGTTCCTTGGCGACCGGTATTTTCCGACCGCCAAGCCGCCCGTCACGAAGATCGAGGGCGGCAAGGAGAAGGTTGTTCCCCAGCCCGGCGCCGATCCGGCGGCCGACGGCCCCAAGGCGATTCGCGCGCGCGCCAACGTGCTGCGCGAAACCCCGCGCATAGCGATCGACACGCCGAAGCTCGCCGGCTCGATCAACCTGAAGGGCGCCCGGATCGATGATCTGGTGCTCAAGGCCTATAGCGAGACCGTCGCCAAGGATTCCCCGCCGATTCGCCTGCTGTCGCCGAGCGGTTCTCCCGCCGCTTATTATGCCGGCTTTGGCTGGACCGGTGACGGCGTCGACGCGCCGGGCCCTAACACCGTCTGGACTGCCACCGGCACCAGGCTGACGGTCGATACCCCGGTCACCCTGGGCTGGACCAACACCCGCGGCCAGCGCTTCGAAACCGTGATCGCGGTCGATGCCGACTATATGTTCACGATCACCCAGAAGCTGATCAACAGCAGCACGGGTGCCGTCGCGGCGCGGCCTTACGGCCTGATCTCGAAGGACGGCGTGTCGAAGGACCCGTCGAGCTGGACGCTCCACACCGGCCCGATCGGCGTGTTCAACGACGCCGCCAATTACGATCTCAGCTTCGAGAAGCTCGACGAGGCCGGCCAGCCCGGCATTCGCTTCGCCAGCACGGGCGGGTGGCTCGGCTTCGGCGACAAATATTGGCTGACCGCGCTGGTCCCCGATGCGAAGGCGCCGGTCGACGCTGGCTTCCTGTCCACCGCGCCGCAGGTCTATCAGGCGGTCGAGAGCGGCCGCGCGCTGGTGATCGCACCCGGTAAGGCGGCCTCGGTGTCGCAGCGCTTCTTCGCGGGCGCCAAGGAAGTCGGGCTGCTCGATCGCTATGAGAACGAGCTCGGCGTGCCGCTGTTCAGCCGCGCGATCGACTGGGGCTGGTTCCGCATCCTCGAAAAGCCGATCTTCTGGGTGCTCGATCAGGTGTTCAAGCTGGTCGGCAACTTCGGCGTGGCGATCATCATCCTCACCTTCCTGGTGCGCGGCCTGATGTTCCCGATCGCGCAGAAGCAGTTCCGCTCGATGGCCGGCATGCGCCGCGTCCAGCCGAAGATGAAGGAGCTGCAGGAGCGCCACAAGGAGGACAAGCCGCGCCTCCAGCAGGAGCTGCTCAAGCTCTACCAGGAAGAGAAGGTCAATCCGCTTGCGGGCTGTCTGCCGATCCTGGTGCAGATTCCGGTCTTCTACGCGCTCTACAAGGTGCTGATGGTGACGATCGAGATGCGCCACCAGCCGTTCATACTGTGGATCCGCGATCTGTCGGCGCCCGACCCGCTCCATGTCCTGAACCTGTTCGGGCTGCTCGACTTCACGCCGCCGGCGTTCCTGGGCATCGGTATTCTCGCACTGCTGCTCGGCGTGTCGATGTGGCTGCAGTTCAAGCTGAATCCGCAGCCGATGGACGACGCGCAGAAACAGGTGTTCGCGCTGATGCCGTGGATCATGATGTTCATCATGGCGCCGTTCGCAGCCGGCCTGCTGATCTACTGGGTCACCTCGAACTTCCTGACGATCGCGCAGCAGGCGCTGCTCTATCGCCAGCATCCGGTCGATCCGGTACCGGCATCGGCCACAACCGTCGTCACGACTGCGAAAAAGAAGTGAACGAGGATGGCCCCGAGGACCTGATCGAGCCCGCGCGCAAGCTGTTCGCCGGACCGATCAGCTTTCTGAAATCCGCGCCCGACCTGCGCTTCCTGCCCGATCCGGTTGCGCCCGAAGTGGCCTTTGCCGGCCGCTCGAACGTCGGCAAGTCGTCGCTGCTCAATCGGCTGACCAATCGGCAGAACCTCGCCCGTACCTCCAACACGCCGGGCCGCACCCAGGAACTCAACTTCTTCGACGTCGGCGCGGTGGAGGAGGGTGATGTGCCGGTCATGCGGCTCGTCGACATGCCGGGTTACGGCTTCGCCAAGGCGCCCAAGGACATCGTCCGCAAGTGGCGTCATGTCGTGAACGACTATCTGCGCGGACGCGTCGTGCTGCGCCGCGCGCTGGTGCTGATCGACAGCCGCCACGGCGTGAAGGATGTCGACCGCGAGATCATGGAGATGCTCGACAAGGCGGCGGTGACCTATCATCTTGTCCTGACCAAGGCCGACAAGATCAAGGCCAGCGATCTCGCCGCGGTTACCGCCGAGACCGATGCCGAGGCGCGCAAGCATGTCGCCGCCCATCCCAAGCTGCTCGTCACGTCGAGCGAAAAGGACATGGGCATCGCCGAACTGCGCGCGGCGATCCTCGACGCGATCCGTTCCTGAGCTGACGCCGGTTTGAAGCGCTTCTTTCTGGAAGCCGTCATTCCGCTCGTCTAAAGCCCGGGCCATCCACACAGGGAGGCCCCGATGACGCTCAGCATCTATATCGGCAACAAGGTCTATTCGAGCTGGTCGCTGCGCGGCTGGCTGGCCGTCCGGCAATCGGGGTTGCCGTTCAACGAGGTCGTGGTTCCGCTGTATGACGAGGCCTGGTCAGAGCGCCGGGAAGCGCCCGAGTTCGCTCCCTCGCACGGCAAGGTTCCTATCCTGTGGGATGGTGACAAGCCCGTGTGGGAAAGCCTCGCGATCATCGACTATCTCGCCGACAAGGTCGGCCGGGACCGTTTCTGGCCCGCCGATGATGCAGCCCGCGCCTTCGCCCGCTCGCTCGCGTCCGAGATGCACGCCGGCTATCAGGCGTTGCGCCAGCAGCATGGCATGAACCTGCGCCACGTCTATGCGCCCGAGCCGCTCACCCCCGAGGTCGAGGAGAATGTCCGCCGCATCACCTCGCTCTGGGACCAGGCGAAGCGCCGCTTCGCGCAGGACGGCGATTATCTGTTCGGCGATTTCGGCGCGGTCGACATCATGTTCGCGCCGGTCGTCAGCCGCTTCCGCACCTATTCGATACCGCTGCCCTCGCTGGCGGCGGATTATTGCGACGCGGTCTGGGCACATCCGTTCATGGTCGAATGGAGCGAGGGTGCGGCAGGCGAAAGCTGGGTGATCGACAAGTTCGAGCGCGCGGGCGAGCGGGGCTGAACTCCAGTCCACCGCCATCATGCCTTCAGGCGTAGCGAGAAGGCAGTGAGATCCCGGCTTTCGCCGCAATGACGGATGTGGGGCGCACCCCTGATCTCCCAATCCGTCATGCCAGCGCAGGCTGGCATCTCAGGAGAGGCGCGATGTACTCCATCTCACGAGATGCCAGCCTGCGCTGGCATGACGAGCGGGATGGATGCTCCGCCCTTTGCATCGGTCGATTTGAGCGCTAGGCGCGATTGATGACCGCAATCGACCCCCTCGATCTTACCAAGCGCCTGATCGCGTGCCCCAGTGTCACCCCGGCCGATGCCGGGGCGATGGCGGTGATGGCCGAGGCGCTCGAGTCGATCGGCTTCACCGTCCATCGCTTCGCGGCGGGCGAGGCGCCCGATGGACCGGTCGAGAATCTCTTCGCGACCCGGGGGCAGGGCGGTCCGCATTTCGCCTTTGCCGGGCATAGCGACGTCGTGCCGGCGGGCGAAGGCTGGAGCGGTGATCCGTTCGTACCCGAAGTGCGCGGCGACCTGCTCTATGGGCGCGGTGCGGTCGATATGAAGGGCGCGGTAGCCGCCTTCATCGCGGCGGCGGCGCGGCTGGAGGATCATCCCGGCACGATCAGTCTGATCATCACCGGCGACGAGGAAGGCCCCGCGACCTTCGGTACCGTCGCCCTGATCGACTGGATGAAGGCCCGCGATATCTGCCCAGACCTCTGCCTGGTCGGCGAGCCCACGTCCGCGCGTCGGCTGGGCGACATGGTCAAGATCGGACGGCGCGGCTCGGTCAACATGTGGATCGAGAATGCGGGAACGCAGGGCCATGTCGCCTATCCGCACCTCGCCGACAATCCGATCCCGGCGCTGGTCAACGCACTGAATGCCCTGACGGCACTGCATCTGGACGACGGCAACGACTGGTTCCAGCCGTCGAACCTCGAGATTACGACGATCGATGTCGGCAATGCCGCGACCAACGTCATCCCGGCGATGGCGCGCGCGCGGCTGAACATCCGTTTCAACGACGAGCACCGCGGCGCGGACCTCGTCGATCTCGTCCGTCGCACCGTCGCCGCCCATGCCCCGAATGCCACGGTGCGGCCGGCGATCTCGGGCGAGAGCTTCATCACCCCGCCGGGCGATTTTTCGGCGCTGATATCGGCGGCGATCGTCAAGGTGACCGGGCTGACGCCCGAGCTGTCGACCACCGGCGGCACCTCCGACGCGCGCTTTCTGTCGAAGCTGTGCCCGGTCGTCGAGTTCGGCCTGTGCAACGCGACGATGCACAAGCTCGACGAAGCGGTAGCGATCCCGGATCTCTACGCCCTGACCGACATTTATGAGGACATCGTCCGCGCCGTGCTCACGCGGTAGGCGCGCTAACGATCCGTTCGTCCCGAGCGACGTCGATGGACGTGGGCACGCGAGGACGTGTCTCGACTGCGCTCGACACGAACGGATTGGAGACAGGTAAGTGGGGCCTGTCCCACTCCCATCCGTGGGCTCGATTGTGGTTTACCCTCAAGGGCGCCGCGCCGCATCCCATCCGGATAATGGATGAGGATCAGGCCATGGCAGTTGCGATCGTCAAGCAACCCGAAGGCAGCGAAATCGAGACCCCGACCGGGCGGTTGTCCGGGCAGGATTTTCGCTTCTACGACAACCGTCAGAAATATCTGATGTTCGTGAACACCTGCTCGGAAAAATGGGTTGTCGCCGAGCGGGTCGCGCGCGAGTTGAAGAAGCTTCGGCCCGAGCCGCCGGCGGTGCGCTTCTTCGATGCGGGCATGGGCGACGGCACGGTGCTGGCGCGGGTGATGCGGTCGATGCACGAGGCCTATCCCCGCTTCCCCTTCTATATCGCCGGCAAGGAGATCAGCCTCGAGGATGTCCGGCTGACCCTCGACAAGATGCCCGATCGCTTCTTCGAGCATCCCGAGACGGTGCTGGCCGTCACCAATATTTCCTACGCCGAGGCGCCCTGGCTGGTACCGAACAAGCCCGAGGCGCGCGAGCGCATGGTGTGGAAGGCGGTCGCCCTGAAGGGATCGACGACGGCCGAGTTCGAGCGCCAGATCCTCGCCCTCCAGCCCTTCCTCGCGCGCAACTGGCGCACCCGGGTTTCCGAGAAGACCGGCAGCCTCATTCCCGAGACTCCGACCACCCTGATCCTCTATCGCGAGGATTGCGGCTTCCTGCTCGATGAGATCATCCCGCGCCAGGACAAGCCACAGGCCGATTTCGACCTGGTGATCGCCAGCCAGCCCTTCCGCCTCAGCGCCGCGACCGCGTTCAAGGCGAAGCGGGTGCTGGCCCCGCTCGCCCGTGCATTGCGCAAGAACGGCCGGCTGCTCGGCATCCATTCTGCGGGCAACGATCCGGGGCTGGAAATCGTCCAGCATGTCTGGCCGGGCGAGGATCCCTTCACCACCTCGCGTTACGCGCTGCTCGAAGCGACGAAGGCCGCGCTCGGTGACGAGGCCGACGATTTCCGGTTCGATCCGCTGACCAGCGCCGAAGCGCTGTTCCGCTATGAGATGCACACGCTGCCCGACGAGATCGACAGCGCAACCGCGTCGATCGGCACCTCGACGCTGCTCGCGGCCTGGAACGCCGCCACCTATGTCGCGCAGATCGACGACGACAAGCTGGCGCAGGCGATGAGCGGTCCCGCCTATCTCGAGGCGACCCGCAAGGTGCTGCGCAAAAATGGCGAGCTCTGGTTCAACGACGAGAGCTATGTGATCGTCCGCAAGGCCGGCGCGCCTTGATCGCCGGGGCAGCGGCATGACGATTGATGTACGCTCGACGGGCATGATGATGCGGAGCGACGGTGGACAGCCCGTCCGCGCACGCATCGCCGCGCTCGCCGAAGAGGCTTCGTTCGAGATCGCCGCACGTGACGAAGCGGCGATCGAAGCGGCGGCATCCCTGATCAAGCCAGGGGGGCGGGTGTCGATCACCTGGTTGCCGCGCGATGGGGACGACGACCGGATCGCCGCGGCCCGTGCGCTGCGCCGGGCGGGGCTGGAACCGATGCCGCATATTGCCGCGCGGATGATCGAGGACGACGCGCATCTGGGGCGTCTGATCGGGCGATTGTGCGACGAGGCCGGCGTGTCGCAGTTGCTGCTGATCGGCGGCGATGCGTCGCAGCCGCGCGGTGCCTTCGCGGCGAGCATGGACCTACTCGCCAGCCCGGCCTTTCCGCATCCGGTGCTGCGCCGGATCGCGCTCGGCGGTTATCCCGAGGGGCATCCGGCCATCGGCCCGGACGCGCTGACGGTCGCGCTCGATGCGAAGATCGCGCGGGTGGCGGCTTTGGGCCTGGAGCCCGAGGTCGTCACCCAGCTCTGTTTCGACAGCGACCCGATGCTCGACTGGACGCGCCAGCTGCGGATCCGGCATCCGCAGGTGCCTGTACGGCTCGGCATCGCCGGGCCCGCCAGCCTGCGCACCCTGCTGCGCTTCGCACGTATTTGCGGAGTCGGGGCGTCGGCCCGGGCGATCGTTTCGCGCGGGGCTTCGATCGCGCGCCTGCTGACCGAGGCCGCCCCCGATCCTATTTTGCGCGACCTGGCCGAGACGCCCGATCTGGACGCGCTCGGGCCGGTCGGCATCCACCTCTTCCCGTTCGGCGGTTTCGAGCGGACCGCGCGCTGGATCGGTGCCGTGGCCGATGGGCGCTTTGCAGTGCGCCAGTCGGATTCGGGGTTTCAGGTGGATGTGGCGGGGTGATCTGCTGGTTCACCCCTCCCCTGCAGGGGAGGGGCAGATGAGCCCCGCTACTTGTTCGCGACGATGCTGTCCCAATCCTGGTTGGCGCGGCGGATCAGCCAGGCATGGACGGCCTTGGCGTCGGCTTCGCTGATGACGTCGGCAAAGCTCACCATGCCCTTCTCGCGGCGCTTGCCGCCGATGACGATGTCCATGAACTCGGCATGGGTTGCCGGGGTCATAAGGCGCAGATCCTTGACCCCGCCGCGCGCCTGCTCGCCGTGGCAGGTCGCGCAATTGTCGGCATAGACCCTCTCGCCCAGCGCGATCGTCGCGCCATCGGCCTTGCTGTCTTCGGGGCGGACGAGGCCGGGGCCGTCATTGGCGAGCGCGGGCAGCTTGGCGGCGCCGCCGATCCGGAAGACCAGCAGGCGCGGCGAGGAGAGCGGGAAGCCGAGCGACTTGGCGGTGGTCGAATGCGCCAGCCCGCCGCCCCAGCCGGCGTTGACCGCGACATATTGGACGCCGTCGACCATATAGGTGATCGGCGCGGCGATCGGCACCTGCTGGACCGGCGTCTCCCACAGCTTGGCGCCGCGGTCGGCGCTATAGGCGGCGAAGGTGCCGTTGACCGTCCCCTGGAAGACGAGGTTGCCCGCCGTCGCCAGCAGCCCGCCACTGCCGCGCTGCGGATAGGGCACCCGCCAGCGTTCCTTCTGCGCGACGGGATCCCAGGCGGTCAGCCAGGTCTTGTTATGCTCGGCGGCATAGGCCGCCGCGGCCTTGCGGGTGAGGTCGTAACCGGTGGTCGACAGTCCAAGCTGACTCATATTTCCCGGCGTCTGTTTAAAGGCCGGGTTGACCGAATAAGCCATGTACATCTCGGTCACCGGAAAATAGGCGAGACCGGTCTGCGGGCTATAGGCCATCGGGTTCCAATTGTGCCCGCCGCCGGCGCCGGGTGTCAGCAGCACCGGCACCTCCCCATAGCGCGCTTCGGGATTGACGTTCGGCCGGCCCGTCGCCTTGTCGATGCCGTTGGCCCAGTTCATGGCGACGAAGGGCTCGCCCGAGATCAGTTCGCCCGTCGCGCGGTCGAGGACGTAGAAGAAGCCGTTCTTCGGCGCCTGCATCAGCACCTGGCGGGTGCGGCCGTTAATTTTCAGATCGGCGAGGATCATCGACTGGGTGGCGGTGAAGTCCCATTCGTCGCCGGGCGTCGTCTGGTAATGCCAGACATAGTCGCCGGTCTTCGCCTTCAGCGCGACGATCGAGGAGAGGAAGAGATTGTCGCCGCCGCCCGGGCTGCGATAGCGCTGCGACCAGGGGCCGCCATTGCCGACGCCGATATAGACGAGGTCGAGCTTGGGATCGTAGACGATCGAATCCCAAACGGTGCCACCGCCGCCGCGTTTCCACCATTCGCCCTTCCAGGTCTTGGCGGCCATCTCGAGCGCCTTGTTCTCCTGGCCCTTGGCCGGATCGCCGGGAACGGTGTGGAAGCGCCAGAGCTGCTTGCCCGTCTCGACGTCATAGGCGGTGACATAGCCGCGCGCCGCGCCCTCGGCGCCGGCATTGCCGATCAGCACCTTGCCGTCGAACACGCGCGGCGCGCCGGTGATGGTGTAGGGCCAGACCGGTTCGAGCGTATCGACGCTCCACAGCGGCTTGCCGGTCCGCGCGTCGATCGCGATCAGCCGGCCGTCCAATGTGGCGATCAGGATCTTGCCCTGCCAGGCGGCAAGCCCGCGGGTGACGATGTCGCAGCAGGCGAGCCGCCCCTTGTCGCGATCGACCTTGGGGTCGAAGCGCCACAACTCCTTGCCGGTCCTGGCGTCGTAGGCGGCGGTGACGTTCCACGGCTCGATATTGTAGAGGATGCCGTCGATCACGAGCGGCGAGGCTTCGACCCCGCGATCGACGGGCAGGTCGGCATACCAGGCGAGACCGAGCTGCCCGACATTGCCGTCGTTGATCCTGTCGAGCGGGCTGTAGCGCTGCTCGTCATAGGTGCGGCCGGGGCCCATCCATTCGCCGGGCGAACGATCGGCGGCGATCATGCGGGCCTGGTCGACCCGTGCGGGCGAAAGGCCGGCGGCGGCCGCGGCGACGCACAATATGGCGACGGAGGCACTGCCCGCCAGAACGATCTTCCTCAAATGCATCGCCATCCTCGATCCTTATGCTTGTACTCGTCCGCCGCTTCGGGCCCTCTAAGGGGCTTCGGACAGGGCTGCTTCCCCCGGCGGCAGGCCTGACATCAGCCGACGGTGGAGCCGCAGCAACGCGCGTCGGTTCCCGATCCCCAACTTGCCATAAGCCCGCCGCCGATAGGTGACGACGCTGCCGTGCGACAGCTGCTTGCGGCTGGCGATTTCTTCCTGGGTCTCGCCCAGCATCATCGCGGCCGAAATCTCCGCCTCGCGATTGCTGAGGCCGCATTGCAGCGCCAGCAATGATTGTGCGAGTCCGGCCTCGTCGAGCATCGGCCCGGCCGCCGAGAAGGCGTGGTCATGCCTTTCGACCGCCGCCATCAGCAGTGCCGAATGCGCCTCGACCCGATCGAGATCCGCCGGAGCGAAGGCGGCTGTTCCGCCCAGCCGGTAGCCGTTGGCGACGAAGGCGGGCGTGCCCGACCGGACGATCGACACCCGCTCGACGACACCGCCGCGTTCGTAGCAGGCGGCGCGCCAGGCCGGGTCGGCGATCTCGATTGCCGAGGTGCGGATGACCGCAGGTGCCGTGCCGCTCGCGCGGGTCATCGCGGCGATGCGGCGGTCGGAGCGCCAGTAGGTGCGGGCATAGTCGAGCGAAGCGCGCAGCGGGAAGCCGGCGTTGATCGGGTGATGCCCCTCGGCGAACAGCAGGCGGAGCGGCTGACGCCGACCGCGCACGAAGACCGAGCAGAGATCGATCGCCGCCAGCGTATTGAGCGCGCCGAGGAAGCGCAGCGCAAAGGCATCGGTGCCGATCGCGC
>Ga0209231_1000521_pt1 | contig 20912 bp, 17 predicted proteins | sample Deesub45470m_DNA_FD_188086 | JGI IMG/M metagenome (GOLD analysis project Ga0209231, IMG submission 188086) | Deep subsurface microbial communities from North Pacific Ocean - 450_OLKR46/470m Metagenome (SPAdes) (version 2) | ecosystem: Environmental > Terrestrial > Deep subsurface > Unclassified ... | reverse complement strand
ACTGCAGCTGTTGCGACCGTCAACCGGCCGGTTAACGGTCGCAACAGCTGCAGTTGCACCTTAAGTTGTTTTTTCAAAGTGATGCGAACAAAAAAGTACATACAGGCGCCGGTGGCATAACCCATGGTGAGACAAGCGAGAAAAAACGGGACGATCGGCACATTGTCGCCGAAAAAGGGGAGGGTAAAGACAGGAAAAATAACGCCGGCCAGCAGGCCGATGCCGTGGGTAAAGAAGAAGACCTTGCGCAGATAAGGGATATTGCTAATGCCCGGTAGAGCCATCCTGCCCCCTGGATCGTTAAACGCGAACCGTGATCAATCCGATTAAACGCATTTACTGATACTATAAAAAGCCTGATATCACAAGTAAAACCTCGTAGTTTGCAGGGCAATGCGCCTGTGCTAGACTCGGCGCATGCTATTCGATAGCCACGTCCATCTTGATCGTCTACCTGCTGCATGCCTTGCGGACGCAGTCGCTGCCGCCTGGTCTGCCGATGTCGGCCAATTTCTGGTGCCGGGGATAAACCGCGCCGGCTGGGATCATCTGCTGGCGGTCGTCAATCAGACACCGGGAGCGCTGGCGGCACCGGGGCTGCATCCGCAGTCGGCGCACGACTGGAATGACGATTGCCACCGGGAGTTAGCCGGTTATCTGACGCGACCGGAGTGCGTCGCCGTTGGCGAAATCGGTCTCGATGCCGTGGTCGCTGTGCCGTCGGCACAACAGGAGCAGGTATTGCGACACCAGTTGCGCCTGGCGATCGATCTTGGTAAACCAGTGCTGCTGCACGGGCGGCGCTCTACCGGCCGCCTGCTGCAGATTCTGAAGGAAGAGCGGATCGAGCGCATCGGCGGCATCTGGCATGCCTTCTCCGGCAGCCTGGAGACGGCGCACAGCGCCATCCGCCTCGGTCTGGCTCTGGCCCTTGGCGGTCCGCTGACCTGGCCAGGTAGTGAGCGCGCTGCGACAGTGGCCCGCGCCCTGCCGGCGGAGTGGATCGTGCTCGAAACCGACGCCCCCTGGCGTGCGCCCCACCCGCACCGGCAGGAAACCAACCGGCCGCAGTGGTTGCCGCTGATTGCCGAGCGACTCAGCGAGCTGCGCGACTGGAGCCCGCAGGAGACCGCCGCCATCACCACCGCTAACGTCAGGCGCGTTCTGCGCCTGCAGAAGGATTCTGCACCATGAGTACTGATCGTTTTCATCGCCTCGAACTGCTAATCGGCAGCGCCGGCCGGGCGCGCCTCGCCGCCGCCTCGGTCGCCGTGTTCGGCCTCGGCGGCGTCGGCAGCTACGCAGCCGAAGCCCTGGTCCGTGGTGGCGTCGGCCGATTGACTCTGGTCGATTTCGACACGGTTGACATCACCAACCTCAACCGCCAGGTACACGCGGTCGAGGCCACCGTCGGCCGGCCCAAGGCACTGGTCATGGCCGAACGCTGCCGGGCGATCCACCCGCAGGTGCAGGTCGAGGCGGTGCAGGATTTTTTCGGCGCCGACAGCGCCGGGGAACTGCTCGACCGCGGCTACGATTTTGTCCTCGACTGTATCGACCATGTCACCGCCAAACTGCTGTTACTGGAAGAATGTCGAAAACGCGGCCTGCCGGTCATTTCTTCCATGGGGGCGGCCAACAAGATCGACCCGACCCGGATTCTGGTCGCCGATATCGCCGACACCACCAAGTGCCGTCTGGCGCGAATCATGCGCAAGGAGCTGCGCCGACGCGGTATCGATAGCGGTATCCAGGTGGTCTATTCGACCGAAGAGTTCCGGCCCCTGACCGATGGCCGGCGCGCTGAAACCGAAGTCGACCACTACCAGCAACGACGGGCGCCGCTGGGGAGCTCATCGGTCATCCCGCCCCTGTTCGGCCTGACCATGGCCGGCGAAGTTCTGCGCCGCCTGCTGACGACGGAGGGCTAATGGATCCGCTCTACTGGCAACTCCCTCTGCTCACTGCCTTCGGCGTCGTCGCCGGCATCCTCAACGTCGTCGCCGGTGGCGGTTCGTTGCTCACCTTGCCGCTGCTGCTGTTTCTCGGCCTGCCGGCACCGGTGGCCAACGGCACCAACCGCATCGCCATCTTCTGCCAGAATATCTTCGCCATGCGCGGTTTTCGCCAGCAGGGGGTTTTCCCTTTGCGGCTCGCCCTGCTCTGCACCCTGCCGGCCCTGTTCGGCAGCTACCTCGGCGCCTCCCTGGCGGTCAATATCGACGACACCCTGTTCAGGCAACTTCTCGCCGGCGTCATGATCGGCGTCCTGCTCCTCACCGCTCTCGATCCTGCCAAACGCTGGCGGCGCGACGAACTACCGATGACCCGGCTACGCCTCGTGCTGTTACTCCTGACCTTTTTTGTCGTCGGCGTCTACGGCGGCTTCGTTCAGGCCGGCGTCGGCTTCATTATCATCGCCGGTCTGCTGCCGCACGGTCTCGACCTGGTCCGGATCAATGCAGTCAAGGTCATCGTCATCTTCGCCTTCACCATCGTTGCCCTGGCGGTCTTCATCAGTCATGGCCAGGTCGATTACGGTCTTGGTCTGGCGCTGGCGCTCGGCAACTCGGTCGGCGGCGCTATCGGTAGTCATCTGGCGGTGAAAAAGGGGCATGTCTGGTTGCAGCGGGTGGTCAGCATCACGGTGTTGGTCTTTGCCTTGAAGTTGCTGATTGGCTGAGTCACGGTTGGTCATCAATAAGAAAGGGCGGCTAGATAGCCGCCCTTTCTTATTGATGAAAAAACAAACACGTCAATATCACTACTTGCGGGCATTCACCACATTGCGATCCGCCTCGACGACTTCAGCTTCGGCGGCATTGCGGTAACGATACTCCTCATTACGGTAGTTGCGCAGCACCACTTCATCGCCCATGCTCTGCAGGTAGTCGGGGAGCAACGGAATCTTGCCACCACCACCGGGGGCATCGATCACATAGGCCGGCACCGCCATGCCACTGGTGTGGCCGCGCAACCCTTCCATGACCCGCAACCCCTCTTCGACTGTGGTGCGGAAATGCTCGGTCCCCTGCACCAGGTCGGCCTGATAAAGGTAGTAAGGCTTGACGCGGATGGTCAGCAGTTTGCGCATGAGTTGCTTCATGGTCTCCGGGTCGTCGTTGACGCCGCGCAGCAACACGGTCTGGTTCCCCATGGGGATACCGGAGTCGGCGAGACGGGTACAGGCGCGGGAAGACGCCTCGTTGATCTCATCCGGGTGATTGAAGTGGGTGTTGATGTACAGCGGGTGATGCCGGCGTAACACCCGGATCAGCGACGGCGTGATGCGCTGCGGTAGCACCACCGGCACCCGGGTGCCGATGCGGATAATCTCCACATGTGGAATGGCGCGCAGGCCGGACAAAATCTGGTCGAGACGCTCGTCGCCAAGCAGCAGCGGGTCGCCGCCGGAGAGGATGACATCACGAATCTCCGGGTGGGCGGCGATGTAAGCGATGCCGTTGGCGATGGTTTCACCGGTGATACGCATCTCCTCGCCACCGACCTTGCGCTTGCGGGTGCAAAAACGGCAATACATGGCGCATTCGGAGCTGACCAGAAACAGCACCCGGTCAGGGTAGCGATGCACCAGGTTCGGCACCGGGCTCTGGTTCTCTTCGTCGAGGGGGTCGGCGACACAAAGAGTGTCACGCAGTTCGTCGGCGTCCGGTACCGCCTGACGCCAGATCGGGTCGCCGACAAAGCGGATCAGCGACAGGTAGTGCGGGGTGATGCGCATCGGGTAACGATCGGCCACCTGTTCCAACGGCGCCGGGTCGACACCGAAGCGGCGCGTTAAATCGCGCGGTCGGGTGATGCTTGCATGCAGATGTTTTTGCCAGGTTTCCACGATGTTGCCTCCTTAGAGGAAGACGCGTTTGACGTAGGTAAGACAGTCATCGCCAGGCTTGTAAAAATCGCGAATGCACGACTCCATGACATAACCGGCGCGCTCGTAGAACAGGCGGGTCCGTTCATACCCGCCTTTTGAAGCCGTTTCCAGACAGACCATGCGGGCGCTTCGTTTCAGCTCATGCATGGCCAGCCTCTTTGCGCTTTTGGGCCATTCCGACAATCTGCTCCACCAAAGCGGCGTAGGAGTGACCACCGATGCGGGCACTGCGGGCCAGACCGGCGTCGGGTGAGATATCGGGGTTAGCGTTGATTTCGAGAATGTAGGGGATGTTGTCGCGCATGCGGATATCGACCCGTGCATAGTCGCGGCACTCAAGCAACCGGTAGGCACGCAGGGCGAGATGGCCAATGAGCAGTTCGTCTTTTTTACTGAGACGGGCCGGGCAGATCGGTTCAGTAGCGGTGTACTCCGGCGAGCCTTCCATCCACTTGCCGGCGTAGCTGACAATGGGGCGATCGAGCCCCTTGGCAAAACGGATCTCGGAGATCGGCAGGACTTCGGCCGGGTTGTTGCCAAAGATAGCAACGTTGAACTCGCGACCGTCGATGTACTCCTCCACCAGCGCCCCCTGGCGATAGGTGGCGTGGATGTAGGCGATGCGGCGCAGCAACTCCGGCTCACTGTTGACAATACTGTCACTGGTGATGCCGAGGGAGGCATCTTCAAAGCGGGGTTTGACGAACAGTGGGTAGTCGAGGCCGCGGACGCGGGGGAACTTTTCGCCAGGGCGGACCAGCGCCGACTTCGGCGTCGGCAGCCCGTGCTGGAGGAGGATATCCTTGGTGCGCGCCTTGTCCTGGGTCAGGCCGAGGCACAACGGCGGGGAACCGGTGCGATAAACACCGAGCAGATCAAACAGGGCAGCGACATGCATCTCGCGCCGACTCTCGCCCCAAAAACCCTCGCAGAGATTGAAAGCGACATCGGGCGCAAAGGCACGCAGGGCGGTGACAAAATCGTCGATCTGCTGACCAAGAGGGATCAGTTCGGCAACATGTCCACGCTCGCGCAAAGCGGAAGCGACAGAGACCGCTTCGGCCTCCGCCCCCTCTTCAGAGATGCGGTCGTGGGCTTCGCCCTTGCCGGCAACCGCCGGTACGGTGTTAAAGCAGACCGCGACGCGCATGATCCTGCTCCGCAACCAGGTTGTGGCGAACCGCGGCGGCATCGGCCACGGCCAGAATCAGGTCATCATAAGCCAGACCGGCGGCCCGTGCTGCCTTGGGAAAGCAGCTGTTCTGTTCCGGCCTCGGCAGAATACCCGGCAACGGATTCAGCTCGATGATATTGGGATGGCCTTCGGCATCGAGGCGCACATCGATCCGGCACCAGTCGCGACAACCCAGCACGGTGTAGGCGCGGCGGCAGAGCTCTTCGATCTGCCGTTGCAACAGCGGCTCGAGGGGTGCCGGGCAGGAGAAAATCTGCAGCGGATCTTCTTCCCGATCCCAGAGCCATTTGGCCTCGTAGGAGTAGATCGGGTTGACCCCGGCCGGGAGGGTGTCAAAGTTGATCTCAACAATCGGCAGCACCCGCAACGACACGCCGTTGCCAAGCATGGCGACCGTGAACTCACGGCCGGGGAGAAACTCCTCGATCAGAGCCGGCTGCTGATACGTATCGAGCACCCATTCAACCTGGCGGCGCAACGACGCCCGATCGGTGACCAGCGCCTTGTCGGTCACCCCTTTGCTCGATCCTTCGAGGATCGGCTTGACGATCAGCGGATAGCGCAGACGCTTCGGCAGTTGGGACAACGATTCGACCAGCTCAAAACGGGGTGTCGGCACCCGGTGCCAGGAGAGGATCTCCTTGGTCCGCCGCTTGTCGAGGCACAAACCAAGGGTGACCGGGTCACTGCCGGTATAAGGGATGCCGAGCATGTCGAGCATCGCCGGCACCTGGGCTTCGCGGCTGGCGCCGTGCAGTCCTTCGGCGATGTTGAATACCAGATCGGGACGCAGGGCGCGAAAGGTCGCGAAGGCATCGAGATCGGCCTTGACCAGACTGACACGGTGACGTTTGGACAACGCTTTCTCAACGGCACGAATGGTGTGAATATCATCCCATTCGGCGTAAAGGTCGTTGCCGGGTTGAGGAGGTTCTAAGGGTGGTTCGGCGGAGGGAGGTTGGTCGTCAGAATTGGACGACTCTTCCCGCAGATTGAACGCGAGTGCAACGTGCATAACGATACCCCTTTTCGTAGCCTAGCTTACAAACGAAGCATTGCACCATTTCAAAAAAAGGTGCCTCGCTAAAGACCATTGGGTCCGGGAAGCCTGGGAGGCGTGCGGCAGTAAAAAGGGGTCTCTTTTTATGCGTCGGTCTTGCGCTTTTCCCGGCCCGGTCTTGCAGCGATGGTTACGCTATACTCCTGTTCGAATATGCCGTCAATAGTTTTTTTTCATGTCAAATTTACCTGTCTTATCAATATATTGCAACGCATTAAATACAATTAATACATTTTTTTTCACCGACCGCGGAATTTTTTGCCAGGACAGTACACCCCCGTACCGGGAAACGGGTCGGACACAGCCCGATAACACACCCTAGCTGTGCAGCAAGGCATACTGCACGATATAAATTGCGGCTCCGGCGAAATAGCCGATCAAAGCCAGACCGCTGATTCTCTTTACATACCAGAAAAAGTGCACCCGCTCGATCCCCATGGCAGCAACCCCCGCCGCCGAACCGATAATCAGGATCGACCCGCCAGTACCGGCGCAGTAGGCCATAAACTCCCAGAGAAAACTGTCAGCCGGGAATTTCGGCAGGTCGTACATCCCCATCGATGCAGCGACCAGCGGCACGTTATCGACGATGGCGCTGGCCAGCCCGATGATCATAACGATGATGCTTTGCCGACCAACCGCCGCGTCGAGCCAACCGGCCAGAGCGGCGAGAACATGACTGTGTTCGAGCGTTGCCACCGACAACAGGATGCCGATAAAGAAGATGATTGAGCTCATGTCGATGTGCGTCAGGGCGTGGACCAGGGTAAGGTGCTGCTTCGCATCGTCTTCCTTGTTCCGATGCACAACCTCGCCGACCAACCAGATAATGCCGAGCCCGAAGAGGATCCCCATAAACGGGGGGAGGTGCGTCACAGCCTTGAACACCGGCACCGCCACCAGGGCACCGAGACCAAGACAGAACATCAGGTTGCGCTCAAACGGGGTGGTTCTGGTCCCCTTGCGGCGCTCGCAGGCGGTGGGGGCCACAACCTCCTTACCCTTAAGGATCCAGGCCGTGACGCATAGAGGAACCACCAGATTAGCCAGCGAGGGGAGGAATACCCCCTTCATGATGGCGACGGTCGTTATCTGCCCCCCAATCCACAGCATGGTTGTCGTTACATCGCCAATCGGACTCCACGCTCCGCCGGCATTGGCGGCGATGACGATGATCCCGGCAAAAAAGAGCCGATCATCCTGCCGATCCAGTAACTTTTTCATCAACGAGAGCATGACAATGGTGGTGGTAAGATTATCGAGCATCGCGCTCAGAAAGAAGGTAACGAACCCGACCAGCCACATCAGGGCATCGAGACGTCGGGTCCGGATGCGCGAGGTGATCACATCGAAGCCGTCGTGCACATCAACAACCTCGACGATGGTCATCGCTCCCATCAGAAAAAAGACGATCTGGGCGGTGGCGGAGAGCGACTCGGTCAGGTTCTCGGCAACCAGGTGGTGATCGCCGGTCATCAGCGCGTAAACGGTCCAGAGCATCCCCGCGCCGAGGAGGGCGGAGGCCGTCTTGTTGACCTTTAGCGGATGCTCCAGAACGATGGCGGTATAAGCAACCAGAAATATCAGAACCAGCAGAGCGGCCATTGATGTTGTTCCTTGTCAAAGCAGGGTTGCAATTTCAAAGCGGAATGTGTCGGACGCCCGGCCGGACTGGCGGGATGGGAAATAACCGTGGGGAGACGAATACGGGCAGGGGGTTGCCGGCAGTCGCATCGTGGCCGTAAATGACCAAGAGACCAGGGTGGAAGCTGAAATAAAAAGGGGGGGGACACTCGCACTCACGTTCATGAAAAACGCCGTCCGCCTAAAAGAGGTGAGGCCAGAGTGAATACTTTTCCGCTTGATTGTCAAGCGCCTCCGGGAACCTCTTGTCTTGCAAGGAGAAAACCAGGGGACACAAAGCCGCTGTCTACGAAAAACCGATATTTTCGCCACGCCATCCGGGCGAACGCAACAGGGCCAGGCGGTTGCCGCCTGGCCCTGGGATGGATTGGTGGAGCTGATCGGGATCGAACCGACGACCTATACGTTGCGAACGTATCGCTCTCCCAACTGAGCTACAGCCCCATCTAAAAGCTGCGCAACGCTACAAAAAGCCGTCGGTTTTGTCAACATCTTATCCGGACCGGATTTTTGGCCAACAAAAAAGCCGTCGCTGACAGCGACGGCTTGAGAACTCTTGAGATGTGCGCCAATAAACCTTAGCCGATCTTCTCCTGACGCTCCTGCTCGGTCTTGCAATCGATGCACATGGTGGTCACCGGCCGGGCGCGCAGACGGGCCTCACCGATCTCTTCCTCACACGATTCGCAAACGCCAAAAGTGCCTTCTTCGATACGCTCGATCGCTTCGCGAATTTTGGAAATCAGCTTGCGCTCGCGATCGCGAATCCGCAGTTCAAAATTGCGGTCCGACTCCAGCGAGGCACGATCGGTCGGATCGGGGAAGTTGGTCTTCTCATCCGCCATTTCGGTAGCAGTTTTACCCGCTTCGCGCTGCAGCTCATCGAGCTGCTGCTGCAAAAGTTGGCGAAACTGTTCAACTGTCGGCTTGTCCATCATCAACCCCCGTTTTAGAATTCCGTAAAAATAATCGAAACGCCCCGCATTGTCAACAGAAATGACCCCTGCTCAGGCGAACTGCAGGCTCAGAATCAGGGCCATCAGCAGCGCGGCAGCCCAACAAGAGATGATGTCGGCGCTCTTGGTCGGGACATCGGCCGCCATCACCCTGGTTTCATCACTGACCACCGTCGGCGCAACTTTGAGGAGGAGCTCCTTAACCAGTTGCGGGAATTCAGCATAGGCGTTGGAGAGGATAATGAACTCCTCTTCGGTACTTAACGTCAGAAAGACGCGCTTACGCACCTGCACCGTGTCGATAGCGGTGAAATCGGCAAACAGCAGTGACTTCTTGCGCAACGGCTTGAACACGGTGATGGACATATCATCGATCTGCACCCGGCGCAACAGACTCTCGGTAAACAGAAAGGCCACTGGCAAAATCAGGGCGGCAAGGATGATCGCTTTGGCTTTCGGTTGCCCCTGAGCGACAACGACGACAAACAGCAGCAGAGAGAACAGCAACAGCAGCCCGAGAGGGAACAGGAAACTGCGACGGATAACAAAATTGGACATACGAGAACCTTTCAGAGCAAAAATCAGTCGGCGCGCAACCAGGTACCACTCTTGCCACCACGTTTTTCGAGCAGACGGATATCCCCCAGCAGCATGGAGCGATCAATCGCCTTGCACATATCGTAAACCGTCAGGGCAGCAACCGCAACGGCGGTCAACGCCTCCATCTCCACCCCGGTCGCGCCGGTGACCCGCACCGTCGCCTGCAGATCGAGGCGACCACTGGCTGCGTCACTGGCGAATTCGAGGCTCACCGCGTCAAGCGCCAACGGATGGCAAAGCGGGATCAAAAACGGCGTCTGTTTTGCCGCCATGATGCCGGCCAGGCGGGCGACAGATAGCACGTCGCCTTTTTCAATATCGCGATCAAGAATCCGCTGCAAGGTCGCCGGCGCCATGTGGACACTGCCGGCAGCGACGGCGACACGCTGTGTTGCCGGCTTGCCGCCAACATCGACCATGATCGCCCGGCCCTCGCTGTCAAAATGGGTCAATTTGTCGTCCATGATTCTACTCCTTAGCACTTTCGTTTTAAGCGTCGGCAAACACCGCCGCCAACATTTCACCGACATTGCGCACCCCGATAAGCTCAATACCGGGGGGGTGCTTCAACCCCTTAAGATTCCCCTGGGGGAAAAAACAACGGTCAAAGCCGAGCCGGGCCGCCTCTTTAATCCGCAACTCCGGCTGCGCCACTGCCCGGACTTCACCGGTGAGGCCAACTTCGCCAAACAGCAGGGTGCGCGCCGGGACCGGCCGGTTCAGGTGGCTGGACGCCAATGCCGCAACGATGCCCAAATCGATGGCCGGTTCGTCGAGGCGAACACCGCCAGCGACGTTGAGAAAAATATCCTGCGCCAACAGGGAGAGCCCGACCTTCTTCTCCAGAACCGCCACCAGAAGGGCGACCCGGTTGTGATCGACCCCCATGGTCGTTCGCCGCGGGGTACCGAAAGAGGCGCCGGAGACCAGGGCCTGCAATTCAACCAGAATCGGCCGGCTCCCCTCCAGAGACGGGACGACAACGCTGCCGGCGGCGTCCAGGGGACGTTCGGCAAGAAACAGCTCCGACGGGTTGGGGACTTCGGTCAACCCACTCTCCCCCATGGCAAAGACACCGATTTCGTTGGTCGAACCGAAGCGGTTTTTCACTGCCCGTAGAATCCGGTAAGGGTGGCCGGCATCCCCCTCGAAGTAGAGCACCGTATCGACCATATGCTCAAGCATCCGCGGCCCGGCGATGGCGCCATCTTTGGTCACATGGCCGACAAGGAAGGTTGAGACCCCCTCTTTCTTGGCCAGATGCATCAACCGTCCGGCGCATTCGCGCACCTGACTGACACTGCCGGGGGCCGAATCGAGGCTGGCCGTAAAAATTGTCTGAATCGAGTCGATAACCAGAAAAGCCGGGTTGACTTCGCGCACCCGGTCAAAAATCGCTTCCAGGGCTGTTTCGGCCAGCAGCAGCAGCGACTCCGCCTTGGCCCCGAGCCGATCACCGCGCAAGCGCACCTGCCGGGGCGACTCCTCGGCGGTGACATACAACACTGGACCATGCACCGCGAGGCGGTCGGCGGCCTGCAACAGCAACGTACTCTTGCCGATGCCGGGATCACCGCCGATGAGGCTTAACGAACCGGGGACAACACCGCCGCCGAGCACCCGGTCAAGCTCGGCAATCCCGCAACCCAGTCGATGGTCAGCGGTCAGAGCCACCGCCTGCAACGGTTGCACCGTCGCCGGTGTCGGCATCGGCCGCCCCCCCTTGCGCGCCAACGGCGCCAACTCCTCAACCAGGCTGTCCCACTGGTTGCAATCGGGACATTTGCCGAGCCATTTCGGGCTCTGATATCCGCACTGCTGACAGGTATAAAGGCTTTTCTGTTTCATGTTGTCTCATTCGGCATTGCCGACCGGTTTGCCCCGCCGACCTGCGCCAGTCTGCCATATCTTGCCGAAACCGGCAAGGCCCCTGACAGGCCGCCGACAACACCGATTCGGAACAGGTATGAATTTTGCTATCAAAGTATTGTTTTCACTATTTATGCCAAATTACGGCATTCAACGGCATCTGCTGAACGGTGAGGCGAAAGCACGGGGCACACCGGCCGCGACTGCCGTTTCAGTTGGATTTTATGCCGGCTTTGGGGAGGACTTCACATGGGGTTTTTCAATTCATCTGCGCCGCGCCGTCAGCTGTGTTGTGTACTGCTGGCAGCCCTCTTGCTCACCCCACTTTTCAGCACTACCACCGACGCCTCCAGCGTACTTTTCATCACCCGCAACAACGGTACTTGGACCGCCCAGGAAATACTTCGCCGCGATCTGTTCATCGGCTGGGGCCATACCATCCTCCCCCTGCACCAGGGGGTTGCCCAGGCCAGTTACGATGCCGCCGTCGACCAAGCCGACGTTGCTTTCTATGGCGAAGAGACCAATTCTACCCAGTTCGGTTTCACGCCACTCGACAGCTGTATCGGCGCCGTAATCGAGGAGGACGCGCTCAGCGATGAGTTCGGCCTGGCGGCAACCAGTGGCAACTACACCAACGGGCCACCGACAACCACCTATATCAATGGACCCGGCCACTACATTACGGCGGGTTTCCCTTCCGGTGATGCACCGATGTTCAACACCAGGGAGCCCCTGCATTATCTGCGGACCAACATCGCCCCCGGCCTCCTCACCCTGTCGCGCGACGGCACCGTTGCCAATCTCATCAGCCTGTCGGTGCTTGAGATCGGGGCGCAACTCTACACCGGTGGCACGGCGGCGGCACGGCGAGTCTGGCTCCCCTGGGGCGCGTCAAACATGGACTTTACCAGCATCACCCCGCAAGGGGAGACGATCATGCGCCGCTCGCTGGAATGGGCCGCCCAGGTCAACACCTGTTCGCGCATGAGCAAGCGGGCATTTCTGACCGACGGTACGCCGATCGCCGATGGCAGTACGCTGCCGATCGGCACTAATGTCAACTTTCTGCTCTACATCAACAACGCCGGCGGCATAAAAAACGATGTCAGCGTCCAGGACGTCCTCGACCCGGCCTTTCTCTATCAGGCCAGCAGCATGCGGGTCGACAACAGCCTGCCGCAGTGCGCGACTTCACCCTGTACAGCCGCCGAGGAGGCGGCAATTTTTACCGCCGTTAAGGCTGGATCCATCGCCACGGACACCATCAATGGCGATGTCGCCAGCATCAGCGGCAGCACGATCAACGCCGGCAATGCTGTCGCTGCCAATGGTCAGCTCGATATCGCCGCCAACCGCATCTGGGCGCTGCTGTTTTCCGTCACCATCCAGTAACCTGCCACCGCCTTTACGGCCGTGGATCATTCATGAACGGTGCGCGGCAGCATATGGCTGCAATGCACCATCACCCAAGGAGAACGACCATGAAAAACCTGCAGAGAGTTGTAACCAGCCTGTTTGTTGTTGCCCTGTTGCTGGCTCTGACCAGCGGCGCCGACGCGGCGACCAATACCGCCACCTTCAACATCGCCGGCTCCGCCAGGCCGGACTCGAACACCATCAACCTGAACAGTGTCAACATCGCCGGCCTGACTCTGGTCAAGGGCGCCTACCTGACCAGTGACGGCAGCCCGGTCGCCGACGGAGCCACCCTGCCGACCGGCACCTCAGTCGACTTTATGATCTACGTCGACAACACCACCGGCGTGGCGCTCAGCGACATCAATATTTCTGACACCCTGAATGCGCTGTTCCTCTATCAGGCCGGTACCATCCGCGTCTCCAACGCTGTCAACACCGGTGCCACCGCCGCCGCCATCCTCGCCGATGTCAAGGCGGCCGGGGCAGTCACCGACGCCAATGCCGCCGGCGATGTCGCCGGCATCACCGGCACCGTGGTCAGCGCCGGTCGCATCGGCCTCAATGACACCCTCAACATCGCCTCGGGCAAGGTCTGGGCGATGGTCTTCACTGTCGTTCTGCAATAAGCGGCGAACAGCGAGACGCAACACTCCTGCAGGGGTGATCTCGGCAGCGGTCCACTTCGGGCCGCTGCCGGCGTGATCATTCCCGCGTTGAAATGTTGCACAACAACTTTCTTTCTGACCGGCGATTTCTGACACACGAATCGGCCGGCAACGGATGCATATGCAGGCATTACGGCCGCTACTGGCCGCAATCCTCATTTGCCTGTTACTCGGGGCGGGGCCCCCGACCGCACGCGCCGCGAACAATATGGCGCTGGGTGGTATTGGCGGGCTCAATAACGGCACCTTGATCGGTGGCGACGGGAGTGGTACGGCCCGCGTCAGCCTGTTCAGTCGCCGTTTACCGCTGATCAAACAGGCGCGCGACCCGGTCACGGGCGCGCCACTGACCGACGTTTTCGCCGGCCAGACGGTGGCGTTTGTCCTTTTTGTCGACAACGATACCGATGGCCCGGCCCTTGACATTACTCTGATTGACAGCCTTAACAGCGCCGAATTCACCTACGTTCTCGACTCACTGGAGACAGTTGAACTTGCCAGCGGCACCAGTCTCGACAGCGCCTGGAGCGGCGTCTGGACATCGCAGACCGATGCCCTTGGCGCACCGGACGACCTCGCTGCCTACCAGAGTGGCACCCGACGCATCACCGTCGGCGCCGTCCCCGGTTACCCCAGCAGGCAGCTCGATATTCCGGCCGGACGCCTGCGCGCGGTCCGCTTCCGGGTTACGGTGAACTGACATGGGCCGCCGTCAATCCGACACTCTGCGCGTACTGACGCGACCGCTGCACCGCCTGGGCTGTGCCCTTTTGGCGACGATCCTGTTCGCCACCCCGGCCCTGGCGTTACAAAACAGTGCCAGCGGCAGTTGCAGCGGCAGCAGTCTCGACCTCAGCGCAGCGAGCGTGACCTTGAATCTGACCGGCGGCACTGCCGTCAGCAGTGTCACCGCCGAAATCAACCCCGGCGGCGCCCTGATCAACCGCAGCGTTGCGTTTGACCTCACCCTGCAGCCGCAGATCAACCCCGGCAACAGCGGCCTGAATCAGGTAACGGTCTCCATCCCGGCCGGCTACGGAGGTTTGACCCCGACCGGCGTAAGCGTCGACGGTGTCGCCGTCCCCGCCGGCAGCTGTCCGAGCCCGGCGGCAGGGAGCCAGTGCAGCAGCGTCAGCGGTAATACTCTGACCGTACTGTTCGGCAGTCGCATCACCACCGACGGCAGCCGTATCGCCGTCACCTTGAGCGCCAGCACCCCCGCCGCCTCTGGCAGTGCCCCCTTTTCTGTCAGCGTCGATGAGACCACCTTGCCACCGGCGGCACAAGCAGCCGTGCCAGGTGATGCCGACGGCGACCCGGCAAACAGCAACAGCCTGAATGTTGCCGTCTCGGCCGGTATTGACCCGGACCGCTCCACCCTGGTCGCCTTACCGAGTGTCGTTATTGCCGACGGCGTCGCCAGCGCCAGTCTGGTCCTCACCCTGGTCGATAGCGCCGGTCTGCCGGTGGCCGGCCACAGTATCGATTTCAGTTCTGACCGCGGCGGCCTCGATCTGCTACCGACACCGGTGGTCACCGATACCGCCGGGCGGGCGGTCACCAGCCTCCGCTCCTTAAGCCCCGGCAACGCCACCATCAGCGCTTTCGACAGCAGTGACGGAACGCCGATTAATCAGCGCGCGACCGTCGCCTTTACCCAGGGGGAAGTTCTCCTGCTGGCCAAAACGGCTGATCGCCGTCAGCTGCAGGTCGGCGATCTGGTCACCTACGCGATCGACATCAGCAACCTCACCAGTCGTGACGTCGTTTCCGTCCAGCTCAGCGACCGCTTGCCGCCCCATTTCAGTTACCGCGCCGGCAGCGCCCGCCTCAACGGAATCGTCATCGCCGACCCGCCGGACGCCTCAACGCTGGTCTTTAGCCTCGGGACAGTGGCGGCTCTGGTCGATAGCAACGGCAATGGCCGGGCCGACGCCGGCGAGCCGGGCTATCAGCACCTGACCTATCAGCTGATCGCCAACGCCGGCGCCACCCCCGGTCATTATGTCAACACGGCCTGGGCCACCGATGTCTGTCGCGACTGCCCGATCTCCAATCAGGCCAGCGCCAGTATAAAGGTCGTTGCCGATCCGCTGTTCGATCAGGCCACGATTATCGGAAAAGTTTTTACCGACGCCGATGGCAATGGCCGGCAGGATGCCGGCGAAGAGGGGGTCGCCGGAGTTATGGTTGCCCTCGATGACGGAACCTACATCCTGACCGATGCTTATGGACGCTATCACTTCCCGGCGGTCGATCCGGGTGAACGCTTACTGAAGATCAATCTGCAGGGGCTTGGTAACGGCGTCACCAGCACTACCAATACGACACAGATCGCCCACCTGACCCCGGGCCTGCTGGCCAAGATCAATTTTGGCATCACCACCCAGTTGGAGCAGACCGCCATCGGCAAGGAACCCGAATACGGCGTTGCGGTCGAGAGTCGCAGTCAGTTGCGCCCGGTGGAGGTCATCGGCAGCCTGCATAGTGATCGACTGCTCCTGAATGGCACCCCTGTGTCGCTGCCCGGCGGCGATGTGCAGCTGCAATTTCGCGATCTCGACAGTGTGGTCCGGATTGAAGGCGGGGTGCTGCCGGTGCCGGTGAACTTTGCTATCCGTTGGCCCACCAACAACCCACCGCAAAGTTGGCAGCTGACCATCTTTGCTGCCGGTGACAACATCGTCCGCACTTTTAGTGGCGACGGAGCCCCACCGCCATCGCTGTCCTGGGATGGAGAACTCGACACCGGCGAACTGATCGCCGGCGGCGCTATTTACCAGTATCAGATGGCGTTTACGACCGCCGACGGGCAGAGTAGTCTCTCCCCGCGACGCCTGTTCGGCGTCGATCGGGTGTCGGCGATTGCCATGAATCTGACCGGCAGTGCATTTCCGATCGGCGCCGCCGAACTCAGCCCTGAAGCGCGCGAAGCCCTCGATGCCGCGACCGAGATTCTCCATCGTTACCCGCACGAAAAGATTGTCATCGAGGGGCACAGCGATGCCACCGGCAGAGCCAGCGACAATCTCGCCTTGTCACAGCGTCGGGCCCAGGCGGCCCTCGACTATCTGGTTCACACCGGTGGGCTGCCGGCCGAGCGCTTCGTTGCCCGCGGCTATGGCGAACAGCGCCCTCTGGCCAGCAATGACCTCGACGAGGGGCGCGAGTTGAACCGACGGGTAGAAATCAAGGGGGAATACCAGCAGGTCGAACGAGCGCAACTGCTCGACCAGTACCGCAGTGCACCCCAAGTCGCCATCAACGGCACCCCGGTCCCCACCGGTGAGGATGGCCGCTTCCGCCAGCCGGGAGTCGAACCGCAAAACGGCCAGGTGGAAATCGCCGTCAACGACAGCCGCGGCGCCCGCCGCGCAACCAGCATCGCCATCCCCGGTTGCCGGATTCTGGAACCGGCCGGCGCGACGATTCTCCCCTTTGGCCTCACCAGCGCTGATGCGACCCAGACCGCCAACGGACCCGGCACTCCCCTCGACACCGAAGGGACCATGGTCCGCACCTGGCTGCGCGGCGAAGTCACCCCCGGCGACACCCTGCTGGTCGATGGCCGCCCGCTCGCGATCGACAGTTCTGGAGCTTTCAATGCGCCACTGGCCCTGCATAGCGGCAGCAACCGCATCAGCCTGCTGGTCCGCGACCCGTCCGGCCTCACCCGGCTGGCCGACCTGAACATTGAAGTCGCAACCGAAACCGCCGGTGGCGCTCTGGTGCTGCATAGCGCCGCGGTCCCCTACCTGAGCGTGCAGATGCCACCGACCGAACAACCACTCGACAGCGAAGCCTTTATCCTCAGCGGCCAGACCGCCAGTGAAAATCAGGTCGTCGTCAATGGTCAACCGGTCAGTGTCGATGGCAGCGGTGATTTCCACACCACTCTCACCCTGCCGCAGGGCCAGAGCGTGGTCCGGATCGTCGTCACCGACCCGCAAGGGAACAGCGGGGTGATCGAGCGCCAGCTCAGTGTCTCCGACACCCGCTTGTTCTTCCTCGCTTTTGCCGACGGCAAGATCAGTCGCAACTCTATCTCCGGCAATCACGATCAAGCAGCGACCGAGGCTGGCCTGGTGACCGAAGGGCGCATTGCCCTCTACCTGAAAGGGACCATCGCCGGCCGCTATCTGCTCACTGCCGCGCTCGACACCGGCCAAAACAAGCTGGACAAGCTGTTCGACAATCTCGATGAGGCCAATACGGACCGGCTGCTGACCAACCTTGACCCGGACAAGCTCTACCCGGTCTACGGTGACGACAGTACGCTGGTCCATGATGTCGAGAGTCAGGGAAAACTCTACCTGGCCATCGACAGTGACGAATTGCACCTGCTGGTCGGCAACAGTCGCATCGTCCTTCAGGGGGGTGAGCTTGCCGCCTACCAACGCACCCTGTTCGGCGCCTCGGCCCGCTACCGTAGCCTGGACACGTCAACCTATGGTGCGGCAAATATTCAGGTAGAGCTGTTCGGCGCCGAGGTGCGGCAAATCCCGGTGCGCGATGAGCTGTCCGCCACCGGCGGCTCCCTCTATTATCTCAGTCGCAAGGGAGCGATTGAAGGGAGTGAGCAGGTCTCCCTGGTGGTCCGCGATGCCCTTACCGGCCTCACCCTGGCCCGGTTGCCTCAGGAGCCAAATGTCGATTACAGCATCAACTATGATCAGGGCCGACTACTATTCCGGCAACCGGTCAGCAGTTCCCGGGTCGATCAGCGCCTGATTGACAAGTCGCCGCTGGCCGGAAATCCGGTCTCCATCGAGGTCACTTACGAAGCGACGGTCGATAATTTCGAGAAGACGGCAGTCGGCGGCCACGTCCGTCAACAAATTGGCGACCATCTGGCCCTCGGTGCCACCGCCGTCGAGGATGAAACTGGCGCCAGCCCCTACCGCCTGCTCGGCATCGACAGCGAACTGCGCTTTGGCAAAGGGAACCGTATCGTCGCCGAATACGCAAAAAGTGAGGGGAGTGGTGCCACCGTCAACCAGAGTACAGATGGCGGCCTGACCTGGAGCGCAACGCCAACCACGACCGCCAGCAATGGGCAAGCCTGGAAGACTGCCGCCGAATTCGACATTGGTGAATGGTTCGACCGGCCCGGACTGCTGCAGACAACCTTTTATTACAAACAACTCGACGATGCCTATGATGCCGCCGGCCAGCAGAGCGAAGCCGGTACGCGCAAAAGTGGTGCCAGCCTGACCTGGCGCCCCGGCGCCCAGGATACCGTCTACGCCCGCTTCGACCATCAGGAGACCACTGCTGCCCTGGCCACCAGCCTTGACCGCCTCGATGCGGCGACACTGCAATGGCGGCACCAGCAAAAGAACTGGCGCCTGATCAGCGAGTACCAGATGCAGTCTTCCCGTTCCGTTACCGGTCTACGCCTGCAGGACGAACACCTGGCGGCCCTGCGCCTGGAGATCGACGCGACCAGCAGGTTAACCACCTGGGTGGAGCAGCAACAGACGCTGGCCGGCGAGCAGAACAACCAGAGCAGCATCGGCCTCGACTACCGCCCCCTCGACAACCTCTCCCTGCACGCCAGCGCCACTGAAGCGAGCCGCGGGCGCTCAGCTGAAGCCGGAGTCGGCCTGCACCTCGAGCAGAGCCGCCTCTACCTGAGCCAGCGCCTGCAGGATGAGAATGCCACCCGCAGCACCGCCACCGTCGTCGGCGGAGAAACGACCGCCGGCCCGCTTAACAGCCGTCTTTACAGTGAATACCAGTGGTTGCGCAGCAATGACGAACCGGCCAGTCTGGCGCTGACCGGGATTGAAAAAATCTGGGAGACCACCTCCGGCTGGCGCCTGTTGCTTGGCGGGGAGTATGCCGTAGACGACCGGGCGGAGACCACCTGGCGTCGTACCGTGACCGGCGGCCTCGCTTACAGCAAAAAAGAGAAGCTGCGGCTGTCGACCCGGGCTGAACTGCGCCGTGAATCGGGGGGGAGTAACCTGACGCAGATACTGTCCATCAGCCAGGGAAAAGGCAAATTGAGTGAAGACTTTTCCCTGCTCGGACTGCTGCGTTTCAGCCGGACGGAGAACCGGGAGACCGGCCAGGAAGAAGCCGGTTTCCGTGAAGCATCGGCCGGCCTGGCCTACCGGCCAATCGACAACGATCTGTTCAACGCCCTGTTCCGCGTTGCCCATCTGGAGGAGCGCAGTCTCGAGCCGCTCAGCGGTATCGTCCGACGCAGTCTGCTCGACAGTGTCGCGTTCGAATGGTCTCTGCAACTTCTACCGCAACTGGAATGGGTGAAAAAAGATGCCGTGCGCTGGAAAGAGCAGCCAGATGCAGGTGACCAGTCCCGCAGCTGCGCCTGGTTGACTCTAAACCGGCTGAATCTGCAACTGGTCAGGACAATTGATGCTGGCCTGGAACACCGGCTGCTGACCGAAAAGGCCAGTGACAGCCGCAATCAGGGGTGGCTGACCGAAATCGGCTGGCGGCCCAAACCGCAGTTTCGCTTTGCCATTGGCTATAATTTCACCGATTTCTCCGACGACGAACGGTCGTTCAACAATTACTCGGTCTACGGCTGGTTTCTGCGCGCCCAGGGGATGTACTGATGTCTGACGCTCCGAAAAGACCGCTGCTGAAACAGCTGACCGAGGGACTGATTGCCGTCGCTTTGGTCCTGGTCTTTTTCTTTATTATCATGCTGGTTCTTAACGCCCTGTTTCCATACGGGGGGCTGCAACTGTTTGCCCCCTCAGACGTTACTTCTGATGCAGGAATACCGGGCCGGCTGCGACCTGAGCAGAGAATCGAAGTCGCCTTTGGCCATGGCGACCAGACCCTGGATCCCGGTAAGTGGGCCGCAACCCTGGTCGAGATGCGCAATCTGGTCAAGAGCAAGCGGGCCACCGACATCGCCTGGAAATCGGCAGAAGCCGACATGCCATTGTACAGTCTGGATGCCGTGCAGACCCTTGAGGATTCCAGCGCCCGCATCCGTTTCGATGCCCGCAATGAGATCCATCTCGGCGCGAACTCACTGGTGGTCATTCGCCGCATGGAGCAGGATCTGCTGTTCCGCGAAAAACGCACCTTTATGGTTGTGGTCGACGGAGAACTGCGCGGTCGTCTGGGCGGCGAGGAAAACGGCAATGTCTTTCTTGAGGTCACCACCCCCAATGCCGTCGCCCGTTTGAAGACCGGAGACACCGGCAGTGAACCGGTGGAGTTCAGCATCGGGTCGACGAAGACAATCGTTCGTCGGTCACCCTGTTCTCCGGGACGGCGGAAATTGAAGCCAGCGGGGAGACCGTCCTGCTCGGGGCCAATCAGATCACTCACATCGAAGGGCAATCCACACCGAGCGCGCCGGTTGCGCTGCCAACGCGGCCGATCCTCACCGCTCCAGCCAATGATGCCCGGTTCATCTTCCGTGATCTGCCTCCACGCGTCGTCTTTCACTGGCAGGCGCCGGCGGCGACCGATGGTTTCCGGCTGCAAATCGCCCGCGCCGCCGATTTCAGTGACCTGCTGCTGGATGAGGTGTTGACCACCGCGCAATTTACACACGGCAATCTGCCGCCTGGCAGCTATTTCTGGCGGGTGAGCGGCCGCACTGCCGGCGCCTGCC
>Ga0209231_1000520_pt1 | contig 20926 bp, 22 predicted proteins | sample Deesub45470m_DNA_FD_188086 | JGI IMG/M metagenome (GOLD analysis project Ga0209231, IMG submission 188086) | Deep subsurface microbial communities from North Pacific Ocean - 450_OLKR46/470m Metagenome (SPAdes) (version 2) | ecosystem: Environmental > Terrestrial > Deep subsurface > Unclassified ... | reverse complement strand
GACTTCGGCCAACGCGGTGCAGGTGCAGCGCCTCCTCACCCCCGCGACCGAAGACGTAGGGGTCGCCTCCCTTGAGCCGGGCCACGGTCTTCCCCTGCCGGGCCTTTTCGACGAGAAGGGCGTTGATCTCTTCCTGGGGGAGGTGGTGCACCCCCTTGCGCTTGCCGACGTAGATCCGCTCGGCGTGCAGGGGTGCGGCGTCGAGAAAGTGCGGATTGGCCAGGTAGTCGTAGATTACCACGTCGGCCCGGCGCAGGCAGGAGAGCCCCTTGACGGTGATCAGCCCCGGGTCGCCCGGTCCGGCGCCGATAAGATAAACGATTCCCTGTTTCAATGGTTCTCCATAACGGCAGGGGCGGGTCCGAGACCCGCCCCTGTGTCCTGTGTTTCAAAGGGTGAGATGGGGCTCAGATCCGCCTGATCCCGCCGATCAGACCTCTTCGCGGTTCTGGTTGAAGGTCTCGTGCTGGTAAACCTCGTTGAGAATCTTGCCGGCGCCCTTGATCAGCAGGTCGTCGGCGAGGGAGATTCCGGTCTTTTCGGCGTCCACGGCGGCGCAGGTCAGCGTCTTTTTCAGGTACTGCTGGCCGTCGACGCTGGAGACGAGGCCGGTCAGTGTCAGCTGATCCCCTTCAACCAGTCCGTAGGCGCCGATGGGGACCTGGCATCCCCCCTCGAGGCGGCGCAGCACCGCCCGCTCCCCCTTCACCGCCCAGGCGGTGGCGGGGTGGTTGAAGAAGTCGATCAAGGCGTTGATCTCGGCGTCGTCGGTGCGGCTCTCCAGTCCCAGCGCGCCCTGGCCGATCGCCGGCAGGGAGACGTCGATGGAGAGGTATTCGCTGATCTGGCCTGCGAAACCGAGGCGGTTCATTCCGGCGGCGGCCAGGACTACTCCGTCGAGGTCGTCCTCGGTGAGCTTGCGGATCCGGGTCTCGACGTTGCCGCGGATGTCGATCATCTGGAAATCGGGGCGCAGATGGAGGAGCTGGGCCTTGCGCCGCAACGAGGAGGTGCCGATGCGGGCTCCCTGGGGGAGGTCGAGAAACGACTTGAATCCCGGTTTGAGGATGATGATGTCCCGCGGGTCTTCCCGTTCGGTGATGCAGCGCAGGGAGAGCCCGGGGGGGAAGATCGTCGGTACATCCTTCATGGAATGGACGGCGACGTCGATCTCGCCGCGAAGCATCGCCTCCTCGATTTCCTTGACGAAGAGCCCCTTGCCGCCGACCATCGCCAGGGGGACGTCGAGGATCTTGTCTCCCTGCGTCTTGATCCTGGTCTGGGTGACTTCGAGATCGGGGTATCGTTTTTCCAGTTCGGACTGGACCCAGTTGGCCTGCCACAGGGCGAGCTGGCTGGCGCGGGTGCCTATGCGAAGCGTCTTTTTTGCCATACGGTTCAAACTCCTTTATTCCTGGTCGTCGTGCGCGTCCAGGTCTTTGATGTCGCCGGCGGGGGGAGTGGGGTGAATGTCGAACAGGACCCGTACCGCATCGACGTAGCCGTCTCTCCGGCCGTCGTTTTGTGCCTGCTTGAGGACGGTGGTCGGCTGGTGGAGAACCTTGTTGATGATGGCGGAGGTCAGGGCCTCGATGGCCTTCTTCTCCCGCTCGCCGAGGTCCTTGAAATTGGCAAAGGTCTTTTCCAGTTCCCCCCGGCGGATCTCTTCGAGCTTGTTGCGCAGGGAGACGATGGTCGGAACGATATCGAGGCTGCCGAGCCAGCGGTAGAACTGGCCGATTTCCTGTTCGATGATCCCTTCGGCCTTTTTGGCTTCCTTGTGCCGTTCCTTGAGATTGGCCTGCACCACACCCTGGAGGTCGTCGACGTCGTAAAGATAGACGTTGGCGATGTCGTTGACCCGGGGATCGATGTCCCGCGGTACGGCGATATCGATCAGCAGCATCGGTTTGTTGCGCCGAATCCGAATCACCTCCTCGACCTGTTTCTGGCTGAGGATGAAATTGGGGGCGCCGGTGGAGGTGAGGATGATGTCCACCTGCTGCAGGTGGTGGGCGAAATCGTCGAAGGGGAGCGCCCGCCCGTTGAATTCCTCGGCGAGCTTGACGGCCCGCTCGAGGGTGCGGTTGGTGACCAGCACCGAGGAGACGCCGTTGTTGATGAAGTGACGCGCCGCCAGCTCGCACATCTCGCCGGCGCCGATGAGGAGCACCGTCTTGTCCTCAAGGGAGCCGAAGATCTTGCGCGCCAGTTCCACTGCGGCAAAGGAGACCGAGACGGCGTTGCTGGCGATGTCGGTCTCGGTACGCACCCTTTTGGCGACGGAAAAAGCCTTGTGGAGAAAGCGGTTGAGAATCAGTCCGGCGGTCTTGAATTCGGCGGCGTAACCGTAGGCGGTCTTGATCTGGCCGAGGATCTGCGGCTCGCCGATAACCATCGACTCGAGGCTGGAGGCGACGCGGAAGATGTGGCGGATCGCTTCTTCTCCCTGATGATCGTAGAGATGGGATTCGAGGGTATCAAGAGGTATGGAGTGGTACTCGGAGAGAAAACGTTTGAGCTGGGCCACCCCGGCCTCGATGTCGCGACTGGTGGCGTAGAGTTCCACGCGGTTGCAGGTCGAGACGATGACGCCTTCGGATATGGCCGGAAGAGCCACCATCTGGCGCAACGGTCTTTCCATGGCGGTCGGGGCGAAGGCGATTTTCTCGCGAATTTCCACCGGAGCGGTCTTGTGACTGAGCCCTACAACAATGATGTTCATGCTACCAATCCGTTGGAATGCTGGCCGTCAACGGCCGCTCAGAGCGCGAAAGCTGTGTTCGTTCGACAACAGCAGATTGATTCCGAGAAAGCCGAAGAGGAGGAACAAAAAGCCGATGATGGCAAAGACGGCGGCGCGTCGTCCCCGCCAGCCGACCGTCAGCCGCCCGTGGAGGAGGGCCGCGTAGAGAAACCAGGTGAGGAGCGCCCAGGTCTCTTTGGGGTCCCACCGCCAATACCCTCCCCAGGCGGAATTGGCCCAGATGGCTCCGGAGATGATCCCCATGGTCATCAGGGGAAAGCCGAAGGAGAGGCACTTGTAGTTGATGCTGTCGAGAACTTCCAGGGAGGGGAGCCGGAAATAGAGGGCGGAAAAAGACTTGCTCTTGAGCATCCGCTCCTGAAGGAGATACATGATCCCGGCGACGAAGGCGAGGGCGAAGACAGCGTTGCCGAGAAAGGCCAGGGTGACATGAACGGGAAACCACCAACTGTCGAGCATGGGGCTGGCTTCCTGAACTTCCTTGGGGACGGCGCTGCCGGCGATCATCAGCACCAGGGCCAGGGGACAGATGAAGGCGCCCAGGACGCTCAGCCGGTAGCGCAGATCGAAGAGGAGATAGATGGCGACGACGGCCCAGGCGAAAAAGGACAGGGCTTCGTGCAGGTTGGCCACCGGGGTGGCGCCCGCCTCCAGGTAGCGGGCGACGAGAGTCGCGCAGTGGACAACGAAGCCGCCGATGAGGACCCATCGTCCGGCCTTGCCGGTCTTGCCATGGCGGGCGATGACATCGATCAGGTAGAGTACGGTGGCGGTAAAGTAAAGGAGCAGGGTGATTTTGAAAAGCAGGATATTGACGGTCATTTCGTCCCTTTCGGCAGGCGAACCCCAAGATGTTCCAGTGTCAAGCCCTCACCGCAGAGGGATTCGAGCAGGCAATCGATCGGGGCCACGTCTCCTTCGGCGATCAGTGCGAGGAGGTTGCCGGCCAGAAGCCGGTGCAAAATGTCACGATTGTATTCGGTTTTTTCCTGAAGTGTCAACCGCTTTTGCCGCAGGGCGGCGGCAATCTCCAGGAGCGTTGCCCATTCCGGGACGAAGGATTCGGCCAACCGCTCGCCGGCAAGGGCCGCCAGGGCGGGGGACCGTCCGGCAGTGGAGACCGCCAGGGTGAGGTCGCCGCGGCGCACCGTGGCCGGGAGGGTGAAGTCGCTCCCCTCCCCGGCGTCGGCGCGGTTGACCAGGGCGCCCCGGCTCCGGGCCTCGGTGCCGATTTCGGCGTTGACGGCCGGGTCATCGGTGGCGGCAAAGACCAGAAAGGCCCCTTCGAGGTCGGCGGCGCGGTAGTCCCGGATAACGATTTCGGCCCCGGAAAGGCGGCCGTCATCGGGGAGAGAACGCGAAGAGATCAGGCGCACCCGGGCTCCGCAGTTCAGCAGCCCCCGGGCCTTGCGAATCCCCACCGGGCCGCCGCCGACAACCACGCACAGGCGGTCCTGAACCTGGAGAAGCACGGGAAAATCAGCCATGAACAGGCTCCGGCAGAACGGGAGGGGACGAAGGCATGGGGAAATCCTTGGTGCGTCGTCAGATGCCGAAGAGCTCGGCTTCGACGATTTCGCAGAGGAGGTGGCCGAAGAAGAGGGCTCCCTCGGCGGCGCGCGCCGCCGATTCGGTTTCAAGATGAAAAAGAAAATCCGGCGGATCTCCGGTCATTTCCCCCTTCCCCTGGACGAGGACGGCGGTGATGCAGCCGATATCCCGGGCGGCGGTGAGTGCTTCGTCGAGGGCCTGATTGCGAAAAGCATCGCCGAAGGCGAGGACCACGTCGCCGGGGGCGGCCAGAGCCCGCAATTGCCGGGAGAAGAATTGGTCGTTCTGTCCGTCCCGGGCCAGGGCGGTGGCGAGAAAGGGGTCATGGCACAGGGCAATGGCTGAAAGCTGAGGGCGGTCCAGGGTCAGGCGGTGCAGGAAGAGATTGGCCACCAGTGAGGCGATGGCGCCGAGGGCGCCGCTGCCGATAAGGAGGAGGCGCCCCCCCCGGTGAAAGGCCTCGAGAATCGCGGCGGAGAAGTCGACGACCTGCGCCTGCTGGCTGCGGAAGGCGGCCTCAATCAGAAGGGCGTGGTCCTTAAGGGCGGCATCGATTTTTTCCTGGGCGCTCATGGCTCAATCTCTCTGGGGAATTCCCCGGCATGATAGGGGGTGGAACAAGGGCTGTCAAGGAGAAGGTCGGGAGGCCTGCCTCTCGGCGTCAGGGGAAAATAACCCCTTGATTTTTTTCGGATGTGTTTTATGATGACAGTGATAATTCGGTGTTAATCATGCCAATAAGAAGGAGATTCAATCATGGCGAGTGATAAAGTGGTTCATCTTTCCGATGATGCCTTTGAGAGTGAAGTCCTGAAATCCCCCATTCCGGTCCTGGTCGATTTCTGGGCCTCCTGGTGTGCTCCCTGCAAGGCCATCAGCCCGGTCATCGACGGGCTGGCCGACGAGTATGACGGGCGGGTCAAGATCACCAAGCTCAATGTCGACGAAAACCCGGCGACCCCCGGCAAATTCGGGGTGCGCGGCATACCGACCCTGATTCTCTTCAAGGACGGCAAGGTCGTCGATCAGGTCGTCGGCGCCGTCCCCAAGAACCAGCTCGAAGGGCTTCTGAAAAAGGCTCTGTGACCGCAGTTGCCATTGCTGCTCGGCTCGAAATCAAGGGACCCGCCTCACTGGCGGGTCTTTTTTTATTCAAAGCTGGAAAAAACGGCGGGTGGGTTGTGCGACACCAGCTCCCCCAAAGACCTTTTTCAACGCAGAGGCGCTGAGATGGGGAGAGACCGGAGAGGTTTCCAGTGAACGGTACCTCTCCGGCCTTTGCGTCTTGCATGAAGCTTTGTTCCGCTTTGTCCGGCCTCGGTCAGCCCTTGGTCGCTCCGTCCCTGAGGCGGCGGAAGATCTCGCGGGCGGCGCGCTTGTCGGCGCTCGAGTGGACCGAGCGCGCCAGGCCGCTCAGCGTCTCGCGGTCGAGAGAAGGACAGGCCTGCAGCGCTTCGTCGAGGGCTTCGGCAAAGGTGGCGGGTTCACAGAGCCGGTCGCGAAGCTCTTCGAGATGGTGGAATTCCCGGCGCGCCTGAAGATTGACCTGGTCCGCTCCGTCCAAAAACGTCTGGATGGCTTCGATCTCTTCCTCGCGGCGGCGCATCTCGCCGGCAAAGTGCTTGACCTGCCGCTTGCGGGCGCCCATGGCCTCGGTGTCGCGGGCCAGCTGCAGTTCTTTGCGCAGATCCGCAGAGAGTGGGAGCTTGCGGCAGGCGGCCTCGGGGAGAGCCACCAGGCGTTTGGCCAGCTCTTCGACCGCCTCGGCGGCGCGTTTTTTGGCCGAACGGCCGCGCCCTTCCGTGGGCGGTTCATCATTGTACCAGCGTTGATTCATCAGAAGTCCTTCCGGCTGTCGAGAAGCATGGTGACCGGTCCGTTGTTTATGAGATGAACATCCATCATCGCCTGGAAGACGCCGGTGGCGACCTCCAGGCCCTCCTGGCGCAGCAGTTCGACGAACCGTCGGTAGAGAGCGTCGGCCTCCTGCGGCGGGGCGGCCTGCGAGAAGCCGGGGCGTCGCCCTTTGCGACAGTCGGCCAGCAGGGTGAACTGGGAGACGACCAGGACCGCTCCCCCCGCTTCGCCGACGGCAAGGTTCATTCTCCCTCCCTCATCCTCGAAAATGCGCAGCCCGGCGGTTTTTTTCGCCAGAATATGGGCGTCCTCTTCCCCGTCCCCCTTCTCGACGCCGAGGAGGATCATCAGCCCGGGACCGATGGCCCCGACGGTCGTTCCTTCGACGGTGACGCTCGCCGAGGAAACCCTCTGCAGAACCGCCCGCATCTCCTAGTCCCCTGTGGCCAGGCGGCGCAGGGTCGCCAGGTTCATGCGGTCGAAACTGTCGTCGTCCCCCTTGGGGGTTTCGAGGATCTTGGGGACGGCGAAAAAGCGGGGGTCGCGCATCAGTTCCCCGAATCCCTCCAGACCCATGGCGCCCTGGCCAATGTGGGCATGGCGATCGACCCGGCAGCCGAGCCCCTTCTGGCTGTCGTTGATATGGAAGGCCTCGATCCTCTCGAGGCCGACCAGCCGGTCGAAGTCGTCCATCGTTTTCCGGTAGCCGGCGACGGTGGAGAGGTCGAAGCCGGCGGCAAAGGCGTGGCAGGTGTCGAAGCAGACGCCGATGCGGCTTTCGGGAAGCTGCTCGAGGATGGCCGCCAGGTGTTCGAAGGTGCCGCCGAGGTAGGTCCCCTGGCCGGCGGTGTTCTCCAGCAGGACGCGGACAGTCGGCGGAGACTCGGCAAAGATGCGGCGGAAAGCCGTTGCGATCCGCTTCAGTCCGGCCTCCTCCCCGGCACCGAGGTGGGCGCCGGGGTGCATGACCAGCGAGCCGATGCCGAGAGCGGCGCAGCGCTCCATCTCGTCGGCAAAGGCAGCCAGCGATTTTTGCCATTTCTCCTCGTCGGCGGAAGCGAGGTTGATCAGGTAACTGTCGTGGGCGATCACCGGGCCAATGGGGCTCTTCTCCCAGGCGGCGTCGAAGGCCGCCGCCGTATCGGGGTCGATCGGCCTGGCGTGCCACTGGTTGGCGTTCTTGGTGAAAATCTGCATGGCGGTACACCCCGCCGTCTCTCCCCGGGCGAAGGCGAGATGATGGCCGCCGCTGATGGACATGTGGGCGCCGATCAGAAGCGGAGACTCTGCGGACCATTTTTCCATTAGCCGTTCGTCCACTGTGCCAGGGCCTGGGGGACTGCGGAGGCATCGGCAATCTGCACGTCGACATAATCGGGCGCCGGTCCCTCGCCGACGAGGATCGTCCCCATCCCCATTTCCTTGGCGGTCCGGAGATTCTCGCGGCTGTCCTCGACCATCAGGCAGGCGCGGGCCTCGACGCCGAGATGCTCGAGAACCTTGCGGTACGGCTCGGGGAAGGGCTTGGGGAGATAGGAGGCGACGCGGATGTCGTAGATCTCCTCGAAAAGGTCCCCCACCCCCAGGGAGGAGAGGACCCGGTCGGCATGGCTGCGCGAGCCGTTGGTGAAGACGGCCCGGCGCAGAGGGATACAGGAGAGGGCGGCGCGCAGTTCGCCGTCGGGTCCGAGGTTCCCGGCGACGTCGACGTCGTGAACGTACTCGAGATAATCCTCGGCATCGACCCCCCAGTGGCGGATCAGTCCCTGCAGGGTGACGCCGTAGTCGGCCCAGTAGCGGCGGCGCAGGCCGTCCACATCGCCGCCGGGGATTCCCACGACTTCGAGCATGTAGCGGTTGATGCGCACGTCGATGAGGGCAAAGAGCTGGCGCTGCGGCGGGTAGAGGGTGTTGTCGAGGTCGAAAAGGATGGCTTCCATAGGCTTCACTTTACCACGGGGGGGGAGGAGAATCTTCTCCTCCTCTGTCTTGCCTCTTCTCGGGTACTTTTTTTTGCTTCCGGGATCGTCGGCGCGGCGTTCCCCGGGATGCAGGTCATCGGGGGTCGTAGTTCCCTTCGAACACCTGGACGGCAGGGCCGGTCATGTAGATCTCCCCGTTTTCGGCCCATTCCATTTCGAGGTCGCCGCCGCCGAGATGGTTGAGGATGCGCCGCTCGGTGTGGCCGCCAAGGACGGCGGCGACGGTGACCGCCGAGGCGCCGGTGCCGCAGGCCAGGGTCTCTCCGGCCCCCCGTTCCCAGGTGCGCTGCCTGACCTCATGGCGGGAGAGGATTTCCACGAACTCGACGTTGGTCCGGTTGGGAAAGAGGGGGTGGGTCTCGATGGCGGCGCCGTATTTGGCGACGGGAAATTCGGCGACGTTGTCGACGAATATCACGCAGTGGGGGTTTCCCATGGAGGCGCAGGTAATGTGAAAGGTGCGGTCGAGAATCAGGAGCTCGGCGCCGACTACCTGTTCGTCGGGGTTGCCGGTCATCGGGATCTCCCCCCGGGTCAGGCGCGGCCGCCCCATGTTGACCCGCACTCTCTCCACCCGGTTGGAGTCGTCGGTGAAGAGCTGCAGGGTGAGGATGCCGGCGCCGGTTTCCACGGCGATCTCCCGGGAGCTGACCAGGCCGCGCTCGAAGGCGAACTTGGCGACACAGCGGATGCCGTTGCCGCACATCTCGGCCTCGCTGCCGTCGGCGTTGAACATCCGCATCCTCACGTCGGCCACCGTCGAGGGGAGGATGAGGATCAGGCCGTCGGAGCCGATGCCGAAGTGACGATCGGAAATCTCCATCGCCAGTCGTGCGGGATGCTCCACCGTCTCCTCGAAACCGTTGACGTAGACGTAATCATTGCCTGCGCCCTGCATCTTGGCGAATTTCATGAATACGACCCTTCCTTTTCCGCGGGATTTTTCCGGTTTTCCCGTCATTATACCCGACGGGGAGACCCCGTGGGGGAGCCCTTTCGGTTGACCGGGAAGCCATTCCTCAAGTATCATGAATCCATTATTAACACAAGTGGAGGATGGCCGATGGCGTTTAATCTCAAGACCAAGATTTGGCAGACCGGAGCCCTGGAATGGTGGGCGATGATCGGGAGCGAAGACGTTTATCTCGGGAGCCGTGAGTTTCCCGTCCCCCCCGAGGACGGCGATGCCTGGACGGTCCGGGCCACCGGCGAGATGTTCAAGATCATCGACGGTGAAATCTGCCATGTCGGTCAGCAGGAGCCGGTACGGGAGATCTGGTGAGAGCCGGGACGCTGGAAATCGTGCAGATTCGGGCCGGGGAGATGGCCAATTTCACCTATCTGATCTATTGCCCCCTGACACTCCGCGGCGTCGGCATCGACCCTTCTTTTGCTCCCGATGCGCTCCTCGATGCGGCACGGCAGCGCCGGGTGGAGATCGAAGTGCTGGTCAATACCCACGGCCATTCCGACCACATTGCCGGCAACGGCGCGGTCCTTGCCGCCACCGGGGCCCGGCTGGCGGCCCATCCCCTCGACGTCCCCGGGGCCGAGATTCCCCTCGGCGACGAGTCGGTTCTCGCCGTCGGCAAGGGGAGCCTGCAGGTGCTGCACACGCCGGGACACACCCCCGGCTCCCTGGTCCTTCACCCGCCGGGGGCCCTGATCACCGGCGATACCCTGTTTGTCACCTTCGTCGGCCGCGCCGATCTCGCCGGGAGCGACCCCGCCGCCCTTTACCGCAGCCTGCGGCGCCTGGCGGCGCTGCCACCCGAGACTCTGGTTTATCCCGGCCACGACTACGGCCCGCAGCCGGTCTCCACCATCGGCTACGAACGCGCTCACAACCCCTTTCTGCAGTGCGGCGACCTGGAGAGCTTCCTCCGTCTGCGCATGGGATAAACCATCAGGCATCCTGCGTCCGCATGAAACCGGAAAGGCCCCGTGACCGATGATTCGGTCCGGGGCCTTTTGTCCTGGTGCGCTTTGGCAGGGAGGCTCCTTAAAAAGAGTCAGCCGGGCCCCTCTGCGAAATTGGCCTGGTTCTCATCCTCTTTTTGCCATCCGCTCCGCCGCACCACCCGGCTGCCGGCCAGCCGATCGTTCCACCCCCGTCCCTCCCGGTTCAGGAGGATCAGCAGATAGCCGGCGCCGGCCGTCAGAAGAGAGATCAGGCCGCCGACACTGCGTAAAAAGACCTGGCTGAAGGAGAGTGCCCCCCCCTGATGGCTCTCGACCCGCAGGCCGAAGGCCATTTTCCCAGGGGTCTGGCCGGTCAGATAGTGAAAGAAGGTGAAATAGCCGAAGCAGACGAAAAAGAGCACGAGAAAATAGGGGGTGGAGAGGATCAGGATCTCTTCGAGGGGGGGGAGGAAACGTCGAGTTTCCCCGGGGAGGATGATGGCGTTGCCGGCGAGGATGAAAAGGGCGAAGATGACTGTTAGCACGAATAAATCAACAAGGTTTGAGGCCAAGCGGGACCAGAGGTTCGGTCCCTGCTCGGGAAAGTACCCTGAAGGGAGGAACGGGGGATCTACGGGCTCCTCATCCGCCCATTCCGGGAGGTCGTTTTCCGGGTTCGTCGCCGTGCCGCCCCGGTTGCCGGCGACGGTGTCCGTCAGGGCGTCGGCGTCAGCCCCGTCATCTTCGGCGCGGTTTTCCGGGGGTGCCTCAGTCGTTTTCCTTGCCGGGCGACCGGCGAAAAGAGGGCCGGAGAGCCCGTGATCGGACTTGAACTGCGCCAGGTCGCTGCCGCATTTCTTGCAGCTCTCCAGGTGGTCGAAGCTATTGTATCCGCATTTGGGGCATTTCATGGGTCATTCCGGGTGCTGCCTGCGCTGCCGAGATCGCCGAAAAGGTATTGCAGGATGCTGGCGACGGCAAACCCAGCGGTTTCGCAACGCAAAATCCGCGGACCGATCTGCACCGGGTTGAACCCGGCGGCGCGGGCGGCCTCCGCCTCTTCCTGCGAAAAGCCCCCTTCGGGGCCGACGAGGATCGCCGCGTTCCGCGGCGTGACGCCGGAAAGGACTCCTGCCATGGCAAGACTCTCCTCCTCCCAGAGCATCAGGCGCAACTCGGCGTCGCAGGCAGAGAGTGCTTCGACCAGGGGGAGGGGGGCGTCCAGTCGCGGCAGGACCGGGCGCCGGCTCTGGCGGGCCGCCTCGCGGATGATCCGCTCCCAGCGGGCCAGGCGCTTTTCCTCCCGCTCCCCGGCCAGCTGCGGGAGACTGCGGGAGGTCGTCACCGGGGAGAAGGCGGTCATCCCAAGCTCCGTCCCCTTCTGCAGCACCAGCTCCATCTTGTCTCCCTTGGGAAGCGCCTGAAGGAGTTGGATGGGGAAGGCCGTTTCCCGATCGTGGCACCTCTCGAGGATGCGGGCGCCGGCAGAACGCTTGTCCAGGGTTTCGAGATGGCAGCGGCACCGCCGGCCCTGGCCGTCGAGAAGGATGATTTCATCCCCCGGCGCCAGCCGCAGCACTGTGCGGATATGGTGGGCGATGTCGTCGGGGAGGGGAACGATCTCGTTGTCGAGGGAGGCAGGAGGAACGAAAAATCGGCGCATGCGCTCAGACTTTTCTGTAGATGAGGCAGGACCACTCTTCCCGGCGGCTGATTTCCGGGCCGCTCAGGGGAAAAGGGGCAAAGGCGGCCTGCACCAGCGGTTCTTTTTCCTGGAGGATTCCGGAGAGGACGAGGGCGCCGCCGGTCGCCAGGCGGGAAACGAGTTCATCGGCGAGGCGGGCGTTCTCTTCGGCGAGGATGTTGGCGACAACGATGTGGAAATCCCCTTCCAGGGACTCGAGGGGGGCGCCGGTTATTTCCACCTCGGCTCCGACGCCGTTGCGATCGCAGTTGGCCTGGGCGATGCGGCAGGATTCCTCCTCGATGTCGCAGGCCAGAACCCGGTTCGCACCGAGCTTGGCCGCGGCGATGGCCAGAATCCCCGAGCCGGTTCCGACGTCGAGAACCCGCTGCGGCAAAGAGGGCCCCTCGAAAAGGTCGGAGAGGGCCTCGAGGCAGAGGCGGGTGGTGCCGTGGGTGCCGGTGCCGAAAGCCATCCCCGGGTCGATCTCGACCACCGCATCTTCGCAGGTGGCCTCAAGGTCTTCCCAGCTCGGTTTGATCACCAGTCGGCTCCCGATGCGAACGGTGCTGAAGTGCTGCTTCCACCCCTCGGCCCAGTCCTCGTTCGCCACCGGAAACGCTTCGGGGGTGAGCGCCTGCAGGCCAGGTACCATTGGCACCAGATATTCGAGTCGCTGACGCACCTCGTTCTGCAGGTCGGAAAGGTTTCCGTCGACGGGAAAGTAGGCCTTGATCCGGTAGTCTCCGGACATCGGCTCGTTGGGATCGGGAGGGATGAAGGTGTCGAGCTGCCGTTCCTCGACGGTGATCCCTTCGCAGCCGACATCGGCGAGTTCGCTGCTCACCAGGTCAACACCGGCTGCAGGGACGACAATATGCATTTCTATCCAGGTCTTTTTCATTCGCCCTGTGTAGCAGAAGGGCAAGTCCAAAAGCAATAAAAAATCTTGACAACCCCGCGGTGAATCGGGTCTAATCCTAGACAGCCTTTAATGAGTCTGCTACCCTAAGTGGTAACGCCCTCCGTCATTTGCGCTGCAGGCCCGCCGGTAAAGGGTTTTTCGGCCAGGGCCATCGTGGTCCGGTGTGGTGCCGGGTGCGGGACCGCCGGATTATTTTTTTCAGGAAACCGCATGACCGTTCCCCGTCTCGTCTATCTTCTCTCCGATGCCACCGGCGAAACGGCGGAAAAAATGGTTTCGGCCGCCCTGACCCAGTTCAGTGAGAAGGACAGCGTACGCCTCAAGCGGATCAGCAACGTGCGCACCAAAAACGAGGTCTACGAGGCCCTCGATCAGGCTCTGAACGAGGGGGGGCTCGTCGTTTATACGGTCGTCAACCGGGAGCTGGCCCAGCTGGTTCATGACGAGTGTGATTCCCTGGGAATCCCCAATATCGACCTGATCACGCCGCTGCTGATGAAGCTTTCAGGTTTTTTCGGCCGTTCTCCCCGGGAAATGCCGGGACTGCTGCACGGCGTCAATGAGGAGTATTTTCGCCGCATCGAGGCGGTCGAGTTCACGGTGCGTCAGGACGACGGTCAGGAAACTCGCCACCTCTGCCGGGCCGACATCGTCCTGGTGGGGGTGTCCCGAACGAGTAAGACCCCCCTGTCCATGTATCTGGCTCATCGTGGCTGGAAGGTGGCCAATGTCCCGCTGGTCAAGGGGATCGACCCCCCGGCCGAGCTCTTCGAGATCGATCCGGCCCGGGTGGTGGGGCTGGTCATCGATGCCCAGCGGCTGGTGGAGCTGCGGGCGACCCGCCTCAAGCACCTCGGCCAGGGTTCCCGGGCGGCTTATGCCGATTACGGACAGGTCGAGGACGAACTCGCCTTCACCCGGGCCCTGTTTCGCCGTCAGGGCTGGGCGGTGATTGACGTCACCGGCAAGGCGGTGGAGGAGACGGCCAACGAGGTGCTGGTCAAGCTGAAATTGAAATAGGGCGTTCAACTTTATTGGTAACCCTTTCCGTTGAATCGGGAATTAACAGCAAATCTGCAGACAAGGAGATCGATATGCGCATTCTAGTGGTTGAAGACGAGAAGAAGGTCGCCAGCTTCATCAAAAGAGGGCTGGAAGAGGAAAATTTCGCCGTCGACGTCGCCTATGACGGCGAGGAGGGGCTGCAGATGGGAGAGGCCAACACCTACGACCTGATCCTGATGGACCTGATGCTCCCCAAGATGGACGGCCTGACGGTGATCAAGCAACTGCGGGAGAAGGGAGTTCCCTCGCCGGTCCTCTGCCTGACCGCCAAGGACACGGTGGAGGACATCGTCTCGGGACTCGATTCCGGCAGCGATGACTATCTAACCAAACCCTTCGCTTTTGCCGAGCTGCTGGCCCGGGTTCGTGCCCTCCTCCGCCGCGGCTCCCAGGACCGGGGGGCGGAAATCTACTTTGCCGACCTGCGCCTCGATCCCGTCGGCCACAAGGTCTGGCGCGGCAACAAGGAGATCGAGCTCACAGCCAAGGAGTACGCGCTCCTCGAATACCTGATGCGCAATCCCAATCAGATCCTGACCCGGACGATGATCGCCGAGCACGTCTGGGACTATACCTTCGATTCCTTCACCAACATCATCGACGTCTATGTCAACTATCTGCGCAAGAAGGTCGACAAGGATTTCAGCAAAAAACTGATTCATACCGTTCGCGGCGTCGGCTACGTCCTCAAAGAGGAGGAATAGTTGTTCCTCCGCTCCATACGCTTTCGCCTCACCCTCTGGTATGCCTTCACGCTGGCCGTCATTCTGGCGGCCAGCGGTTTCTTCTGGCATGTCTACCTGGAGCGCAGCCTTCAGGTGCACCTCGACGAAAGACTGATGCTGATCGCCGAGGATGTCGCCGCCTTTCATCTTTTTCCCGGAGAAGAACCGGGGAAGGGGGATCCCTGTGCGGCGATGGAGGCCTTCATCCGCGTCCACAACTGGGGGGAATATGTCCAGCTCCTCGACCAGCTGGGAACCATCGAGTGCACCTCGAACAATCTGGACGGTTTTCAGCTGCCGCTGGGCAAGGCGGCCCTGCAGGCATCGGGACGGGGCGAGCCCGTTTTCGAGGGGATTCATCTCTCAGGCCCCTATTCGGTGCGCCTGCTGACCTACCCGGTGCTGCGCGACGAGGGGGCGGGACATATCGTCCAGGTGGCGGCGAGCATGGCTCCCGTCGAGGAAACCCTCAGGGAATTTCGCCTCATCCTCATGACCTTCAGCCCCCTGGCACTGCTGGTACTCTCCCTCGGCGGCTGGTTCCTCTCCGGCCGCGCCCTCTCCCCGGTGGTCCGCCTGACCCGGGCGGCACGGCGGATCAACGCCGAAAATCTCAACCAGCGCCTGCCGGTGGAGGACACCCGCGACGAAATCGCCCACCTCGCCGAGACCTTCAACGCCATGCTCGCCCGTCTCGAAGCGTCCTTCCGCAAGATCAAGCAGTTCTCCGGCGACGCCTCCCACGAGTTGCGGACCCCCCTGACCATCCTTCGGGGAGAGACCGAGGTGGCCCTGCGCTGGGCCAAGGAACCGGAAGAGTTCAGGAAAATGCTCGAATCGAACATGGAAGAGATCGACCGCATGGGACGGATCATCGAAGATCTGCTGCTGCTGGCCAAGAGCGAGGCCGGCGGACTTCCCATGGAATGCAAGGAGTTCAGCCTCAGCGACATGCTTCAGGATCTCTACATGCAGGGGCGGATTCTCGGCGAGCCGAAGGGGATCGAAGTCCTCCTGGACATGAATGTTGCGGAGGAAATCCGCATCCGTGGCGACGAGCTGCGCATCCGTCAGATGCTGCTGAACTTAATCGTCAACGGCATCAAATATACCCCGGCCGGGGAGGGGCGGCTGGCGATCACCCTCTCCCTCGAAGGGGATACCGTTTCCCTGTCCATTGCCGACAGCGGCATCGGGATCCCCGAGGAGCACCTCCCCCACATCTTCGACCGGTTCTACCGCATCGATGAAGCGCGCAACCGGGAAAACGGCGGCACCGGCCTCGGTCTGGCGATCGTCAAATGGATCGTCGAGGCTCACGAAGGGAAAATCCTGGTCCGTTCCACCCCCGGCAAGGGGAGCACCTTCACCGTCCTCCTGCCGATCCGCGGTCCGTCCCGCGACCCGCGCCGCGAAAATTGAATCGACCTTCCCCTCGGGGAGCCTCCCGCGACCCTTGCCTGTCCCCGCCCGCCGGTTTCGGCGGGCGGGGTTTGTTCCTTTCCCCGCGATTGCATCCCCCCTGTGGCGCTGTTATACTTCCCATGCTTTGTGATTACCATCGGTTAGCCCCATGGGCGCCGGAAAATTAATACAGCAGACGGGAGAATCGGTGGCGAATACATTTCTGTCCAATCTCAGTCCCGAGTGGCTTGAGTCCCAGTATCGTCTGTGGAAAGAGTCGCCGCAGGCTCTCGGCGCCGACTGGCAGGCCTTCTTCCAGGGGTTCGAACTCGCCGGCAGCGGCGGGGGAGAAACAGCGGCCCAGGCCCTGAAGCAGTCGGCAGTGCAGTCACTCATCTACCGCTATCGCGACATCGGCCATCTGATGGCCTGCACCAATCCCCTCACCTCCTGCCGGGAGGAGCACCCCCTCCTGGCCCTTTCGGCCTTTGATCTGACGACTGCCGATCTCGACCGCACCTACTACACCCGCAGGTTTTACAAGAAAAATGCCACTCTCCGCCAAATCCTCGATGTGATGCGCCAGACTTACTGCGGCGCCATCGGCGTCGAATTCATGCACATCCAGGACCCCGGGGAGCGCCAGTGGTTGATCGATCGCATGGAGCCGGCAGGCAACCGACCCCCCATCGACCGGGAGCAAAAGCTGCGGATCCTGCGCAAACTGCAGGAAGCGGCCCTCTTCGAGGCTTTTTTGCACCGCAAGTTCGTCGGGCAGAAGCGCTTTTCCCTCGAAGGGGGGGAGACGCTGATTGTTCTCCTCGACTCGGTGGTGCAGAAGGCGGCGGCTCTCGGGACGCGCGACCTCGTTCTCGGGATGTCGCATCGCGGCCGTCTCAACGTTCTGGTCAACATCTGCGGCAAGCCGCTGGAGAACCTCTTTGCCGAGTTCAAGGACAATATCGAATACCAGGTGGTCGGCGAGGGGGACGTCAAGTACCATCGGGGATTCTCCGCCGATCTGAAAACTGCTGACGGCGCCTCGATCCATGTCACCCTTGCCTCCAACCCCAGCCACCTCGAATCCGTCGATCCGGTGGTGGAGGGGAAGTGCCGGGCCCGCCAGGAGGCCTACGGGGAAGAGGGCGGCCAGCGGGTGCTGCCGGTTCTGATGCACGGCGATGCCGCCTTTTCCGGCCAGGGAATCGTCGCCGAGGTCCTCAACCTGTCCCAACTGGAAGGCTTCAGCACCGGCGGAACGTTACACATCGTTCTCAACAACCAGATCGGTTTCACCACTCTGCCGGAGAACGCCCGTTCGACCCTCTATGCGACCGATGTCGCCAAGATGCTGATGGTCCCGATCTTTCACGTCCATGGGGACGACCCGGAGGCCGTGGTCCATGCCGCCGGCCTCGCCCTCGATTATCGCAAGGCTTTCGGCTGCGACGTGATCCTGGAGATCCTCTGTTACCGCCGTCAGGGGCACAACGAGGGGGACGAGCCATACTTCACCCAGCCTCTGATGTACGAAAAGATCAAAAATCATCCCCTGGTGCATGAACTCTACGCCGACCGGCTGAAAAGCGAAGGGGTGACGGGGGAGGAAATCGAGGCCATGGCCGCGGCCATCGACGAGCGCCTGGAGGAGGCGGCCGGGCTGCCGGCCCGGCAGGAGGAGGAAGGCTTTCACGGCAAGTGGAGCGGGATTGACCGGAAGTACCGTCACCCGGAGGTCGAAACCGCCGTCTCGCGGGACCGTCTCGTCGAACTGGGACAGGCCATCACCAGCATCCCCGAGGGTTTTCATCCCCATACCAAGATCGACAAGCTCTTGCAAAGGCGCCGGGAAGCGATCGAAGCCGGTGAGGAAATCGACTGGGGGACCGGCGAGGCCCTGGCCTTTGCCACCCTCCTGGCCGAGGGAACGTCCGTGCGTCTCTCCGGACAGGATTCGCGGCGGGGAACCTTCAGCCATCGCCATTCCACCCTTTTCGACATAGAGAGCGGAAAAACCTGCGTCCCCCTTTCGGCCGTTGCCGGCGACGGAGCCGCTCTCCATATCTATGACAGCATGCTCTCGGAGGCTGCGGTGCTCGGCTTCGAGTACGGCTACTCGCTGGAGACCCCCTTCGGCCTGACGCTCTGGGAGGCCCAGTTCGGCGACTTCGCCAACGGGGCCCAGGTGATCATCGACCAGTTCATCGTCAGCAGCAGGACGAAGTGGGACCGCGCCAGCGGCCTGGTCCTGCTCCTCCCCCACGGCTACGAGGGGCAGGGGGCCGAACATTCGAGCGCCCGCATCGAACGCTATCTGCAGGCCTGCGCCGACGACAACATCCAGGTCGTTTACCCCTCCACCCCCGCCCAGTTCTTTCACCTGTTGCGCCGCCAGGTCAAGCTCCCCTTCCGCCGACCCCTCGTCGTCTTTACCCCCAAGAGTTTGCTGCGCCTGCCGGCCTGCCGTTCCGACCTGGCGGCGTTTGCCGCCGGTCGTTTCGAAGAAATCCTCGGCTCCGACGCCGATGCGCAGAAAGTCCGAACGCTTCTGGTCTGTTCTGGGAAAATCTACTACGAGCTGCAGGAAAAATGCGAGAAGGACAGCCGGGACGACGTGGCCATCGTCCGCATCGAGCAGCTTTATCCCCTGCGCTCCGACCTGCTGCGCCAGGCCGTCGAGCCCTACGAAAAGGCGAAAAACTTTGCCTGGGTGCAGGAGGAGCCAGCCAACATGGGGGCCTGGAGCTTTCTGCGCCGGTCTCTGGCCGAGGTGATGGGGAGTGAACCCCGCTACCTCGGGCGCGATGCCTCAGCAGTCCCGGCCGTCGGCTCCCACCGGCTGTACAGGGAAGAGCAAGATCGAATCATCGCCGCGGCCTTCGATTTGTGAGTCGGTCGGGTCGGGTTCCGGACCCTCGGGAACGTAGTCTTAGTCAAGGAGAAGGGCATGGATATCAAGGTTCCAACGGTCGGCGAATCGATCCGCGAAGCGGAAGTCGGCAAGTGGCACAAAAAGGACGGGGAGTCTGTTGCCAAGGACGACCTGCTGGTCGAGCTGGAGACGGACAAGATAACCCTGGAGCTCAATGCCGAGGTCGAAGGGGTGCTGCACATCGGCACCGCCGAGGGAAAGACCGTCGAAATCGGTGCGGTGATCGGCACCATCGAGGAGGTCTCCGGCGGCAAAACGGCGGGAAAGGACGCTGCCGGTGGGCAGGACAAGGCTGAAGAGACGCCGAAGGCCGAGAAAAAAACGGCCGGGAAGAAGGACCGGACAAGGGACGGGGAAAAAGCGGCGGCCAGGGAAGAAACGAAGGACCAGACGGCGGAAAAAGAGAAGGAAGGCCCGACGGCGGAAAAAAAATCGGCAGCCCCTGCCGAAAAATCCGTCGCCGCCGAAGAGAAAAGGACGGAGGAGAAGGGGTCTTCTCCGCCGGCGGAAACGGAGGAGCGCACCGTCCGCCGGCCGATGAGCCCGATCCGCAGGAAAATCGCCGAGCGCCTCCTTTCCGTCCGTCAGCAGACGGCCATGCTGACCACCTTCAACGAGGCGGACATGAGCCGGGTGACGGCGCTGCGCCACAGGGATGGCGAATCTTTCGCCAAACGTCACGGCGTCAAACTCGGGCTGATGTCTTTTTTCGTCAAGGCCTGCGTCGAGGCCCTCCGGGAGTTTCCCGAGGTCAACGCCAGCCTCGACGGCGACGATATCCTTTATCACAACTTTTACGACATCGGCATCGCCATCGGCGCCAAAAAGGGGCTGCTGGTTCCGGTGCTGCGCGACGCCGACCGCCTTCATTTCGCCGAGATCGAAAGGACGATCGCCGATTTCGTCGACCGGGCGGGAAACAACCGCATTCAGATCGCCGACCTCGAAGGGGGAACCTTTACCATCAGTAACGGCGGGGTGTACGGCTCGCTTTTGTCCACGCCGATTCTCAATCCCCCCCAGAGCGCGGTCCTCGGCATGCACGCCATCCAGGAGCGCGCCGTGGTCCGCGACGGGGAGGTGGTGATCCGGCCGATGATGAACCTGGCTCTCTCCTACGACCATCAAATCATCGACGGCCGCCAGGCGGTCGGTTTTCTCAAGCGGATCAAGGACTATATCGAGGATCTTGAGGGGATGCTTCTGGAGCAGTAGATTTTTCGGGGCAAACGGCACCACTCGGGGCGGGCGTTCTGCAAGGCAGGCGCCCGCCCCGTCGTTTTTTTGCCGGGTCAGAGGTGGGGAATGAGGGAGCGGTCGCTGTGGGCGATGGTGGAAAATTCCATGACCTCCGAGATCCGGATCTCGAGTCGCGACTGGACCTGGGGGAGCCCCCGGGGCTCGAGGGGGGGAGCAAAGCCGTTGAGGATCGCCGTGTCCGCGGCGGCGACCACCTCGCCGACGAGCTGATAGCCGGTGCCGCTGGCTGGATCGATGCAGAGGAGGGCGACTTTGGGGTTGGCGGCGACGTTGGCCAGGGTCTTGCGGCAGAACCAGGCCTCGAAGAGAAGGTGCTCGTCGGCGGAAAACCGCAGCCCGTGCCCGGCGGCGAGGTGGGGCTGGCCGCCGCCGTCGGCGGAGGCGACAAAGGCGCAGCCGTTCTCTTCGAGGAACTGCCTGATGCGCTCCGAGATCATGGCGATTCCTCCTGGGGAAGGTTTTCCAGATACCGTTCGGCCTGCAGCGCCGCCATGCAGCCGCTTCCGGCGGCGGTGATCGCCTGGCGGAAGTCCGGGTCCTGGACGTCGCCGGCGGCGAAGACCCCGGGGACGTTGGTCTCCGTCCCCTTGCCGGTCACCAGGTATCCCTCGCTGTCCATGTCGAGCTGTCCGGCAAAGAGGGCGGTGTTGGGGGTGTGGCCGATGGCGATGAAGAGGCCGTCGCAGGTAAGATCCTCCGTGGCGCCGCTCTGGCGATTGCGAATCCGCACCCCCTGCACCCCCAGCTCCCTGTCGCCGAGAATCGCCTCGACCAGCGAATTCCAGCGGAAGGCTATTTTCGGGTTGCGGCGGGCTAGTTCCTGCAGGGGGAGGGTGGCGCGCAGGGTGTCCCGACGGTGGTCCACCGCCGGG